>JGI24159J19872_10003452_pt1 | contig 19682 bp, 17 predicted proteins | sample Ectturendosymbi4_FD_19872 | JGI IMG/M metagenome (IMG submission 19872) | reverse complement strand
AAGCAATAATAGAGTGATCATGGCATGTGAACTCTATTGTTGCTTGCTGCCACAGTGCGAAGCTTTGCGCATATGACGCTCGGGATTTCCGATCGCAACACAATCATTGTTGATCTCCTACGCACAAAAGAGACTTCACATTTGAGAAAATGGGTGGAAATGAAACATCACTGATTTTCACATCAACTAAAACAACTTTTGATTAACTCTTAACCTTTAGTTGCTTGTAGTTCAGTCTATCTAGCACAGATATGTCCAACCGAAATTGCTTATTGAGCCAAAAACTATGCAAGCATCTTAACCAGGGCCACAAATTGAATGAATGACATATTAATGAGGGCTGCACATGAAATGACTTACTTTGATTTTAGCAAAGCAAATTAGTTTAAACTAATGTACTGGAAGTGTTCGAATCCTAACTGCAATGTTAACAACTGTTTGGCACCTCTAAACGCTCAGTAAGTGTGATTTCATAGGAAAGTGTATTGCCAATATAAGCATAGAAATCAGAAAAGTAGTAAAAAGTTTTGCAACAAGGTGTCAGTGGACATACGGAAATCCTCCAGCACGCAGTACAGACGTCATAAAGTGGCAGCGAGACCACCTGCATCAAAACTATCAAATTTAAGATTATCAAAATATGCACTGGGGTTGTCAGTATGTCAGCTACTTACACTACAGCGAAAACCTATTGGGCTGCTTGGGACCACGGGTTGGACATAGCTGATCTCGCATAAACTGATAGGTCAATGTTGTGAGTACTGTATTGTCAATCTTGCTTTATGGTTAACATGTTAATTACTGCTTCATTGCATGGTAATGTTTTCCTTGTTTTAAATTTTGTTGCAGTGGTTAAAACATGACAAATTAAGTCATTGGCTAGTTGCCATTTTTGTTGTAATGATAGTAACAAGTGATTCAGAAATACTAATGAGTGCGTTTCAGAATTACAGACTTTTGGGTATGAATACCACCATACAGCATTAATGCCATCACACAGCATAATACCATCATACAGCATAATACCATCATACAGCAATCGAGTGCAATCTACTAGACTGGCCGATCTGTTTGAGCCCTTGAACAGCTCTCTAGCGCACTCGGAGGAGGAGCTAGGGCGTTGGTAAGGCAACCGAAAACTGCTATTTTTTAGGCCGAAATCAAAGTACGAATATATCATACGCCGATTCTCAAAGTGTTAAGTTTGCATGTCATCATAATCAGGGTTTTTAAGGCGTTTTAGGGACCTGATTCAGGTACTTAGAATCAGAAAAAATTATCACCAGGTCCCTAGAATCAGAGAAATCGGGTCCCTACAGGTCTGTACTGGGTACCTAACATTTTCCTTAAAAAAAACCCTGATCATAATATTTATCAAGGATTCATTGTGTTGTGTTACTTCAGTGATACTAAGAAAATGCTTTTGCCAGGAGGATTTGAGTTTGACTTTTCCTCAAATGTGGACAATGTTGAAGAAGGAATTAAGATTGTCTCAAAAGGAATTTTGCAATATGGTGTGACTTCATATTGCCCAACAATCATTACTTCTTCACCTGAAGTTTACAAAAAGGTTTTTCAAATTTCTTGTGAAGATTGTTTAGTTCATAGAAAAACAGCCTTAATTACATTTTGTTGTGATGTCATAGCTGTATTTGTTTTTAAATGGCGTTTCACCTCATGACCTAATTGCACTTTTCTTGTGAACTTTGCAGTAATACTGTTCAAACTTTTCTTAATTTAGCTAATAATGTTCCGCTTGAAACAAAATTTTTGCTTTTAGGCAGTACTGTGCTGTTTTTTTCGATCATTTTTAGCTATAGACCAAATTTTTTCAAATGGCCATACAAAATTAAGTCAATTCAGTCATAATGTCCAAAAAGGTAGGCTAGTGAATACTATTGCAGTGAGTTTTAATACTTTTATGGGATATAGGAGTCAAAATGGCTCAGCGAAAAAAATCCAGGTAGAGTGTATAGTATGTATACAACTACAAACTTCGTGAACATGATCTTAGTATTTGAAACATTGCTTATAGTAGTGGTCTCCAAACTATGACCCATGGGTCAAATCGGCCATGAAGCTATTTCGTCTGGCCAGCTAAGGTATTTTGTCAATCAATAAAAAATGTTCATTTAAGAAAAATTTGTTGATTTAGTAAAATGTAACAAATACCAAAACAATTGCAATGTGTATAGCTTATGTTACCCTTGGATACAAAAGTTTGGAAACCCCTTGCTTAAAGCATGGCAAATGAAAAATTCTGTTAAACAAAGAGTTAATTGTGCTCATGAGTTTTGTGAGCTCTGCTCATGTGTCAGGTTTCAATTTCACATTTAATCCATGAGGTTATATGACATTAAATGCAGGGATCTAGTGAGAGTATATTGAAGTTTATTTTAAGAGTGATTGCTAATTCTTAATTTTATTGATTTCGACCTGTTGATCTTCCATATTGGGCTTTTCCAACCATCATCTTACAGATTTTACCTCGCGTTAAAGTGCAACCGGGATCCAAGGAAGGTGCTGGTATTTTAGGTATGTGTACCCATAGCAGTTATAAATACAACTTACGTACCTGGCTTGACCAAACTTTTTCGACTTCTTGACGCAGGGGTTCATTTGGAAGGCCCTTTCATCAGCCCTGAAAAGAAAGGTGCTCATCCAGAAAAGCACATACAGACTTTGTGCAACGGATTTGACACAATAACAAATACCTACGGAACGTTAGATAATGTTGCAATTGTAACGTTGGCACCGGAACTCGATCGCACTCAAGAAGTAATTGAGAAATTGAACAAAAAAGGAATCGCCGTTTCTCTTGGTAAGCGACCATTTACTGGCATGGTCACTATTTAGTGTGAAGTTGTTTTTGAGTAGAGGACAAAAAAATTCATTAACGGCAAACGGCAGATTTATTTGCTTTTGCATTACCAGTTCAATAGTCAAAAATGTCTTTGACAATAACGAAACAATCTTCAACATTGAAAAAATTTGCATAGGCTAAGATGTCTTCGTGGGGGCAACGGTAAAATTCGTTTATTGCTAAATGGCTATACATCAAATCTTTCCAACACAACGGCTACTGAGAATGTCCAAATCTTGTCGTGCAAATCTCACGTTGGCGTGGTTCTCGAAGAAACGTCATAACAGCATTAAATTATATCAAACATTTCTTTTATTTCGGTTAATGCAAGCAGCGACTGTACTTCAATCTGTGCTGCGGTCGCTGTAGCATCAGCGTGCCATTTCGTGCTCTTAATAGTAACGACACGGTTGGTGGACGACGACGTGTGATAAAAGCTTTGTATCATCTCTATGTTTTGTGTTTGATTTACTCCAAGCTGTGTTCGCGCAAAAAACATCCGAACTTGGTTCTAACCTGCAGTTTACTTATTTGTAAGCACATGAAATGGCCTCACCTCCCCTTGAATGTCTAAATATGCCAGTTTGTAGTTTTTCCTGTGGTATTTCAGGATCACCATGAATGCAGTCGTGGTGATCATGCATTCTACTGTAGATTTTCAAATTTTCCTATCGAGGAATCCCAGTAGTTTTTCGTAAGCTTTAGCAACATTATCTGTTTTCACGTTGATCCGCATGGGCAAAAATAGCTGCCAGACTAGAATTAGGTTTGACTGAAATTAGAAACCTTAGCGCAACGTACGATCTTTACGCTTTTTGTGCATAACTCTGGTAACTGATTAAGTTGTGTTTGTTTCGATTGACCACTAGCTATATCCTATTTTGAAAATTTGCAGCGAATATGGATTGCCTTGATATTGAGCATTCTTTAAGAATGGTTTTGCCGCTGTTATTAACACGGCAATGAGGCCAAGCGAATATTCTAATGCGAAGGACCTTGCCACGAGGCAACTGCAATAATCACTGCAAGCCTGTTGTTCAGAGCTGAGATGTAAACGGGCCTCATTTTGAAGCCCGAATCCGGCCCGAGCTCGAGATGTTTTTGAAGCCGTATTTAGGCCCAAGACCCAAATATACCGAATGAGTCGAGATATGTGCAACCGCAAGGTATTAGTGGCGTAGCAAAGCAAATGTGACTAAATAATTCACGATCTAAGCTGCTGAAGTTAAACGTTACACAAGGTCACTGCACAAAAAAGCTTCTTTCTGGCTAATAGTAACTAGAGTAATAGACTATTATGGTAGAATCTCGCGTTTATGTCGCTCCGCGCATAAGAGGTAGTAGCAAGTTTAGCTGATACTTCTGGAAAAAAACATTCGCTTGTAATTCGCACCTAGTTTGTTTCGGAAGCAGTGCCAAACATACTGATTGTCGAAATCAAAACATCGATCATTTTAGCACTTCAAAGGAAATCATAATCCTTGCCTGGTACTAAATCTAGCGAAATCGTTTCTTAAAACAAGTCAAGAATCGCGTAAGTGATTGGTCTTCTCGACGCAACTCCATCGCGTGTTGATTCAAAAAGTGAGTGAGACTAATCCGAGCAGACGAAAGGAACCCGGATGCGCTTGTAATTTCAGATTTAGCTGAAGAAAAATCAGTGACTTCACTCACAGAAGTCACCGCGGTGGGCACAACGAACGAAAAACGATCGTTGCCCTGAATATTATATAGTTTTGTATGCAGGCCCGAAACACTTTGACAAACTTGCGCCCGACCCGACTTACATCTCTGGTCAGAGTATCTCATGAGATACTTACGGTATAATTTATGCTGTAGGTCATTCCATGGCAAACTTGGAGGAATCCGAAAAAGCGGTATGCTCTGGCGCGAAGCTCATTACGCATCTTTTCAATGCGATGCTCCCATTTCATCACAGGTATCTATTGCTAGTCACCAGTGGTTTTAAGTCATGCATTATATGAAACGTAGTGTTGCTGGCCTTGGCTGTCTCTGTGTCGTCGATTCGCAACAAAACTTCCACACTCTTCGTCAAAGCTGACAGACGACAAGTTTCACAGTCGCGTTTCCTTACTCAGAGATCCAGGTATTGTCGGATTGCTTACGTCAGACAAGATTCCTTCAAATCAACGGATATACTACGGAATGATCGCTGATGGAATCCACACCAATCCAGCTGCGTTAAGGATCGCTCACAGAGCGCATCCCGACGGTAATTCAGTGTTGTCTGCGGTTGCGTTAGGTTTTCTCCTTTTATTTTTTAAATTGAAATGATGACGTAGCTATTTGATGCTTGAATGAAACTCAAGCCAACCAGGAGAATTTCTAAATTGACAAACTCACGGTTGATTAACATCCGTAACTATCGGGAACGAGCACAAGCGTACGTAAACAAATCAGTTCAAATTAATTTTGATCACTATAGTGTTCTTGAACAATTTCTTGCTGGCCTGCAACTTCGACACGTATAAGCGATTATCCATTTTTTAATCTTCAAGCACGCACCCAAAACTGATCATCAGGCGCGAAAATTACGAGTAACTCGAAACCGGGGTGTTGTACCGTAGCGAATACAAAAATTGCTAATTGCAACACTACAAATTTCATTGGGGAATGAAATTTGGTTTAAGCATTTGCGTAAAATAATAACATCACACTTCCCTGTTGTTCCATTTTCGAAACATGTCAATTTTATGAACTAACTTCCTGTTTTAAGGCGTGTAAGCCTTAAGGTAGGAACAAATTCGTGCATAACTGTTGCTTTCAATACAAAAATGAACGGAAAGCAATACGTGTGGTGAACAGGTTTCAATTGCTTTCGATTGTCGTGCGTGTAGATAATGATGATGCGCTTTGTCGTTAGTCATGTGAAACCTTGTGTTACGTGCTTTTTTAATTTGTAACTGCAAAAGAGTTTACTTCGATTGAAAATATTGGTTCAAGTTGACATTTTCATAGATTGGATTTATGTAATTCAAATCGATTTTTCTGGATATTGTGGAATTGTGCGCATGCATTCAACCGCCCTGCGTTACTGCATGGTGATGGATGGGGTGATGCATGAGATGTTTTGATGCAGTAGTATTTTATGAACCTCATACAAACCTCCCTTATAAATTCAAAGTGCGAATCAATATTGGAAAGATCCAGTTTTCGGTAAAAACGTTGCAGTTCCCCTTAAAAGTCAGTTTTCGGTTGAATTGAGAATAGTGCTGAATGTGCTGCCAGCTTTGGAGTGTTTGATGTTTTTTCTGCTACTCTAGTTGAAATGGACCGATATAATCAGGTGTTCGTGGACTGAAGTTCCTGATGACAGTTTGTGACGAATTGCTAAGCACACGGTTTTAGTTCCGCATGAAATGTTAAAGTCGATATGGTGCAAGACTGTAAACAGTTGGTCAGTGTTTTCATTAACCATGATTTGAAATCTGTCATTTAATAACTGGACTTGGCTGTTTAGGACATTATTGCGAAATGTTAAGATTGCATAGTTCTGGTTGGTCATTCTCTCAACGTAACCTCGTTTTTGTGTTATAGGCTTGATTTTGGTTACCGATGCAATATCCGCTATGGGTCTACAACCTGGAGTTCGTAAACTTGGCGAGCAAACGATTAACATTGACAAGCATGCAGCTTACCTGGTCGGCACCAGCACTTTAGCTGGGAGGTATTGTTGTACCGAATTGTGCAAAGTGTATAATCGAAAAAACGTATTTTGTCTTGTAAATCTTGGTCTCGTCTCTAAACATCCTTATAAATCCTATCTACAGTATTCTCTAACGCCGGTATCGAAATTTGCGAAATCGGGAAGACTTTAACGTCATTCACCAGCTCGCTTCAGTGATGCACACACTCGTTGTGCCCATGATGCGGTCATACTCATACGATTAACCCCAGTTGGGTAAACTCGTCTAGGCTTTTTCGCGAAGAGGTTTCGGTCATTTGTCCCATACTAGTATTGAAACTCGCTGTAATGGTACTCACTAGTCTACATTTTCGGACATTATGACCGAATTGACTTAATTTTTTTCGGTCACTTAAAAAATTTCGGTCTACGACCGAAAAAAGGCTAGAACTCGGCAATATTATTCCGAACACATCGCTCATATTATACTCTATAGCAGGGTGCTCGCACCCAATGGGGATGTAAACGTCTCTGTAAAATTTTAGGCTATTGTATAAAACAATTCGGTTATATGGTGCAAGGGTTGATAAAATAACTTGTTTTCCCGCAGAGGACGCTGAGCGCAAAACAAATTAAAAACCGCTGCGTTCTCGATTCTGCTGATCCGTTGCAATTCGACAGGGATCTGACTTTGTAGCAAAGTAGTGTTGCAATTCTTAAGAAATTTGGACCTTCTGACTGAATTTCGCCTCTGCACATTAAACATCTAAGTTACAATACGCGCATAGTGCATTGAAACCAGCTAGTGTGGAGCATTTCGTTCAGCATGCAAATAAAAGGCACAACTCCCGACACCGACTCCTTAACATAACATGAATGAAGTTTGGCTGTCAACAAATTTGTAGCTACTAGCAATCAATGGAAATCGTACTACACAGCAAGAATTCTCTGTTTCAATAAAAGTTTTAAAAGAAGTTGTACCATTTCAATAGGCACGAGTTAGGATTCCTAACTTAGGAGTGCGATGTAAAAAATAATTCAGTTGGACTTTCGGAGTCGGATAAAAAAATCCGATGCCGACTCCGACTCCTGGTGTTAGGAATCCGACTCCACCCAAAAACCTCCGACTCTGCAACCATATGCAAACGTTCACGGCTGTATCGTAGTTTCAATCTAGGCCAGTGGTTCTCAAACTTTTTTCATATTCCTCCTTTACAAACCCAAACACTGTCAATTCCTCCCCAACAAAAATCACGATAAAGGTTTTCCAAAATTTCACACTACCTGGATATGGTTCCAGGTGTTTGAACCAAACAGACTCTTTTACAACGTCAGTCACTGCAATCAAAGCAGCTTGTTCTTATGTACTGCAGACATTCCCATCTAAATCAACCTCGTTTTGCATTTGTATGTGTTGAAAAGACAAATAATAAAAACGTAAGGTTTTTTCATTCACATCTTTTCCTCCCTGAAACAAATTTCCTCCCAGGCATTAAAAATTCCTCCCTTAGTGAGTCAAATGGCACCCGTTTGAGAAATACTGATCTAGATTGTTTTTACCAGTTTTTTTTATTGATAAATGTTATGGGTCACACAAGAGTCAAATCTAACAGTTTTTGTGTTGCTCCTGTCTGTAACTTTTATGAACAAATCGATATTTTCTGTCGCCAGATAAAAATGTACAAGTTGATAAGCACTCTACAAAAAGTACTAGTTCCAACCGGAACCTTGCTGAAAAAAATGATTGAAATAAAGCCAAGTTATTGACGAGAACAAAAGAGGCCTTTTTCATTTTCAGCATTGCCACCATGCCGCTCTGTGTGCGTCATTTCTATCACGCAACGTCTTGTTCGATTGAAGAAGCTTTGGAAGCGGCGACCCTGCATCCAGCTCAGTGTTTAGGCATCGAAGACCGCAAGGGAACGCTTGACTACGGTTCTGATGCCGATTTCGTCTTCCTTAACGATGAATTAGAAATCCAAGCAACGTTTATTGCGGGAGAACTGGTTTATTTGTCAGACAAATCGAAATTCAAAGGAACACCGAGCGTATAGTTCGATTGTTGATTAGTTGTGGTGGAGGACCAAGACCACTGGCGCCAAGTCCAGGAGGGCACGCCCGCAATTCTGGCCCGGAGTGCAGCACTCCCGCTCATTTTTCATTTTTTGATTCAGCAGTTCTTTCTTAGCAAGTACACAGACATTATCCTTAAATGTAGTGAAACGTTTTCGGAGAGATACGGAATGAAAAACTTAGAGAGCGTAACGCTCTTCGAATCAGTTCCAAGTTGTACTGCAGAGAGTAGCAGCATGTCCGCTGGATGTGACTTTTACAAAGACGATGTAAACAAGGAACAGTTGCACAGGAAAATCCAGCAATTTTTGGCAAGCAATGGTTTAAACAGTACCACTCCAAACGTTACTTTGAAACTGTTTGCGGAAAACCGAACTTTGGCTGATTTATTTCCGAATTGAACGTGCTTGCTACGCATGCAGTTCGCATTGTCCTGTTCTACTTGTGAGGCAGAGACTACCTTTAGTGCACTTCGTCTTATTAAAAATTATCTCCGATCGACCATGACTGAACGCAGGTTGTGAATTCTTGTTGTTCACTAAATATTCCACTGTGACAGACGAACTTAATGTTGAAAGATTGATGGATCTTTGGCTTAATAGGGCTGCAGTTCGCATAAATGCTTTTAATTGACTGTGTGTTTTCAACTTTGAATGATTCCAGTTTAATCTATTGCGAACGTGTTCTAAAAGTTTGGAAAAATTATGAGTCATCGAATAAGTATGAGTAACCTGTAAAATTGACATTACTGTGGGAGCCGCTTTGGGACATTTCAACCGATATTACTTTACCAATTTAAGCATAGGTTTTCACGTCATATTGTGTGACCTTATGGATTTCGCACTCCCGTATGAATTTAAACTAAGCGCCTATGACTAAGACACAAATATTTGATTACGTAATAATATTGTCGCAGAATTCAGTATTCCTCAGCTTTTCGTGGATTCTTTTACATTTTTAGCAACTCTGCCGTCGGTGTGGACGTATTTAAACTGTTCAGTCTTTCGACGCGCCGGACCACCGCAACATGCTGCTCGTGGGCTTGGGCCAGGATCGTTCGGTTTCAAATTTCTAATAATCATGCATCAAGGTGTTGTATGTGTGACGCGACATGTCTGGAAGGTTCATGAAGGTCTCTATCACTTACGAACGTTGCATTCATGAGTCATATGTTTCAGCGAGTGAAAATTCATAAAAGCGCAAGCAGTTATCGTGACTTTTGCGCATTCGTTGTTGCGTGCTTCTAATACTTTGCACCTCGTTTGCATTTTTCTCCAAAGCGCACACTTACGCGTCGCCTGAACCAGGGACGGCTTCAAGTCAGCAGCGCCACTCGGGGTCATCACATATTTCGCATACAGTCCACATAAAATAAATTTTATACAGCGATGAAAATTTCTGCAAAAAACAAACTGATCTACAAGTCGAGATTATACTGGCTGAATGCAACCGTTCGAATTTTGCGTCACTGAAAGATTATTTGCTCTCATTCTGGCTGGCACTATCGTTGCTCTGTGACGTTAGTTACGTAACAATGAATGAGATGTTTTCATGAAAACTCGTCCATTGTTACCTAACCCACGTCACAGACAAATGATAACATCCGTTGGTTCTCTTGTGTGCTAGGCTCATTCACTATTCTCGAATGGGAACTGTCCATAGATTGGAATTCAGATCGAGTACTCCATGCAAATCTATTGCTTCAAAAAAACATTTAATCTGGTGTCAAGGACATTTTCAAAAATATTCAATTTCGGGCTCCAACGGATGAGCCCGAGTAAAGCGCGAGCCAACGAAGTCGAGAGAACGTGTACAACATTACTACGAACGTATTTTTGATTCAGGTCACCTGCAACACGAACACAAGGCCAGTCGTGGAATGAAAACATATGAACAGTGATGAGGCTCCCAGTGAAGAGTGCGAGTTAAAAACCTTAATGGGGGTGGCACAAATATACGAAGCAAGCTCACGTTCTTCTAAGGAACCTTGCCGGAAAATGGGTTTCGTTTGGTGTGGGACCACTAAACAGACCCGCGTTGAGGTCGCCATTAATCGTGGTGACGAAACAGTGGATTAGATTGGTCATTTGTGTTGCAACAGAGTAAATGTAAGTGCCTTCAGCTATGGGCGTCGGCAGGGAGGCCAAGGCCATCCAGGATATTGAAATTTGACATTTTCATATTAAATTTTTTGCAAAAAAAGATTTTCTTAGTTTCGAGTGAGCAAACAGAAATTTCACCGATTTTTCCCCCCCTTTGAAACAATCCACTGTTGGCCCTCTCTTGGGAAAATTCCTTCCGACGCCCATGCCTTCAGCCTCATTTTTGTGGTATTTTCGTGGCGAGTATGCATTTTATATTATTGCTTTCGTTTTGCTGCTCTCTCGTGACGTTACGAAGCTTGACAGAAGTTGTATTCATGAATGCGTATTAGAACTAAGTTACTCTTAATGGCGCTGCACTTGCCCAAAATCGTATTTCTTGCTTCAACACGTCAAATGCAATCACGAGAGTGAATATTTCCTAGTTTTGCGCACCGTAAATAACTGCTTATTGTTACTTTTAGTCATGTTGAAACAAGCGCTGCGTCGAAAATGGCTTGATGCGGCTTGCGTAGGTTTCTCTTTATATCGCGCGTATTTTTGTTTTAGAATCTCTTGCATTCAACTGTCATTGCGTCGAAATACATACTGCAACACATTAAGTTATTGAAACTTGTCAAAAGCTGTTCCACCCGAGTGCCGACCGCTAACACAGCTTGTTATTGGTGCTTGGCGAGCAATGTCTTAAGCCATTGCGGTTTCGCACTCTTAATTCCTGTGGTCAGTCAGTTTAATTTGATGGAAATATCACTGCAAACTTGGTGGAGCGCAAAACTACCGTCGAACAACCATCTCAAACTTTAATTCAAACGTACAGGTATAGCGGTTATAAATCGTGCCGTGTAAAGTTGAATATGGTGGTTGTTGACTCATTTCCCCCTACTTGTGTTACATGGTTTAAATAACGACTGACAATGATGGTTTTTAGTAGCCCCTGCTTACACAAATCGGATATGGCCAGGGGCGTAACGAGTGGCAAGGGGGACGCTGAGATGTCCCAACAATGTCACAAGCACTTTCTGCAGTACAGTACATTCGAATCCGAAAGACCTCAGGTTCGAACATGGGGGACGCCAAACTTCGTGCCCCGGGCGCCATCTAACCTCGTTACGCCCCTGGGTATGGTCCCTTCTGTGGCTTGTGAGTGTGGCGCAGAACTAGCAGTCGACTATGTTGTCCCCCAATGTCCAATCCATCAGACCCCTCCATGGACCACACGGCCTGACGGTTCTGGATGATGAGATATCGATTGGCTGCTCACGCCTGTCACGAGATCTTGTGCGACCAGGCAGTGGATTGAAAAAACTTATTCAAACGATGAAGAAGTGGACCCAACATGTCGACCAGTGGCGCAGTCAGCCCAAAATTTTTGGAGGACCAAACATGTTTGATTTTAGATGAAGAACACTATTTTGTTTGGGATATCGCATTTTTAAGCACAAAATGACTGTACATGCTAAAAATTTTGGGGGACATGGTCCTGTGGCAACGCCAATGATGTCAACATGTGTTTTTTGCAAATAAAAGCATTGTGGACCAAGGACGATGTTGATGCAACTGTGACTTAAGGCGCTACACTCTAGAAAATTTTTATTCGTCCGCCGTCGGGACTCGTGAATTGGCAACATGAACTACTCTGGTGGAAAACAAGTCGCGTTATAACTTCGTCAGCAATAAGCGGGAGCATGACAAGGGCATCGCCCTCCTGCCCTTGCAACAGGGAGGTAGATGTGCGTTTTCATAACAGTATCATGTAATTTCATATGGTTTATGAAGATCGAATGGAAACAAGTTAATTGCAGCTATTCGCGCACTAAGAAAATTCAGAAAGCGCTTCTGTAGTTTAATTTTTGTTATCAGTTTTGAGATCAACATTGGTGCTGAAGAGAAACAAGCATTTTGGCAATGATTTTTCTTCTTACTGTTGTAAGGATGGTTTACAGACTTTTCATATTTTTTTGCAAAACTTGGGTACACTGGTGCCAGTTTGTACACTGATCCATCCGCAGCTTTCTGGATCGATGCGAAAGTCACCTCCCATTCACTGCTGTACTTACTACCAGAACCATAAAAGCCCCTCGACGTCATCGTCGCATTTCTATCGCGCAGACCTGTGAACGTTGAGCTTGCTTAGTGTTTAGGCAACAACACAATGCACACATTTTCAGTCATTACGCAAAAAATTATTGAATCTCGCATCCCTCAAATCTTACCAAAATCAGAACGCAGGTGCCGGTCTAATATAGCAGTTTTTTGAAGGAAAATGTTAGGTACCCAGTATGGACAAGTAGAGACCCGATTTCTCTGATTCTAGAAACCCGAATCGGGTCCCTTTATCCCCTTAAAATACCCTGAATATAGTATTTATTACAAAAACTTTGTAAAGGTTTTGCCGAAAAAATGGAATAGCAATATAGCCAGTGGCGTAACTGACGGGGGGGTCAGGGGTCTAGCCGCCTCCCCTGGCAAGCTAAATGTGAAAACTGGGCCCTCTTTAGCTGACACTTTGTTATTGAGTACTCTTTTGGTTTTCAGTAAGTTGTGTATTTGTTTTTTTAGCTAGAAAAAACATTCACTGCATCCAGATTTCCCTATCATTTTTTACTTTTGAGTGTTGGCCAGTGGGCCCCTTTAGCTAAATTTTGTCTTCCTGGCTCAAAACTCGCTCTGAATATAACCAGGGGTGTAGTCGGACGGGGAACGCGTGGAAACGGCGTTCCCAAACCTTTTTCATGTTTTGCTTTAAAAGGAGTTCTAAGCTGTTTTAAAATGGCTAGTTTTTTGGCACGCCTTTTTTGTTAGCACAACATCCCTGAATATAGCCCATTTCGTCTGAAAAAACTTTTTCAGCGTAAAAAGGTCAAAATAGCCAAAAGACAAAGCGATTTTTTTAAGGCCAACCACCTTGAAATGAGGCCAGAATTCTGAAATTTGGCCTAAAAAAGGCCAACCTGTCAACTCTTGACTATGTCAGTGCATGACAGTAGCCACCACTGCAACTCATCTTCTTATCAAAACTTCAGCTTGAGAATTTGGCGATGTCGGCTCCATGCATTTGATCGATTGTCAACCCAACGCTTTGTATTTGTTTTAACAGGGATTTTTCAAGAAAGTAACGATTCTTGAACAGGGCAACGTCCGTCTGGTGAAAAATGCTTCAAGTTAAGGTACGTAAGTGCACAGCACACATCAAGTTGCGGCCAAAAAGTTCCGAGTGAAAATCAATATGTTCAAAAAGTTCCGAGTGAAATCAATATGTATGTTTAAAATGATTGCGTGGTCTCAACGATACCCCGATTAAAGGATTTCCTGCGCCACGATCTCGGTAAAGCTTGAGCCGTTTTGGATGCTTCATCGTAAGCTAGCATAGGAATCTATAGGCATTGCGCTGAGCTTGTGCGAATGCAAAATTCCTGGAGTAATCCTTGATGCCACTATTCTTTTTGTTAGGACTGTATAAGTTCACAGCCGAAACTTGAGCGCCGTTTGCAGAGGACTGGAGGTGATTCCCAAGCGAGTGTTACACATTCTGAAAAAATTAACGCTAGAATGTACATTCAAAAGATGATTTTGCCCAATCCAAATAGTTGTGTTTGCCCTACTTACTCCTTTGTTCTCGATGCATGCCTTCTCGCTCTCCGGCTTTGCTTTGACGTTTGCGGAGGTATAGGTTGTTCTTCGATCATATGATTTTGGCATTGTTACCGTGCTTTCACCGCTACCGTCTGTGTATTTATGCAGAGCGTGAAATTTAGCTTTGAGCATTTTGCGTAGTTGACTGTTGATGCCCAGGCTTTTTAGTGGTTCATCATCGGTTTTACTCATTGCCTTACAGATGTGGCTTCATTAGGAACGCTGTTCCGAGTGAAATCAATATATTTCGTTGCAAGATCACTGCGTTCCGTTTTTGCTGAAGACTCCTTAATTAATTGCGAGGCTTGATGTGTGCGTTCTGGAGTTGCGCAGTATCTACCCGTGAACAAGTCAGTGCTGACTGAGCCCTCATGCGGTTCCACATTCAAGGAAGACGGAAAACCAGCAGTTTTAGACCGAGAGATGCGCTGGTGCCGAATGAAGCTTGCAGCGAAATAAACACTTTGTTCGTTCACCTCGTCCACCGATGTCGCATCTTTGCCTCAGCATAAAGCGATAGCTTTGGTCGGAACAATTAAAACGTCTTTACTGCAACGGCTGGGGATGTTCAATTTACTCTGCAAAGAACAGGTTTAAACAACTTCGTCAACAGTGCAAACGGCGATAACGGCATTTTAGGAGACGCAACTTTGGTGAAACCACTCGTTTCAGACACTGAATACAGTGTTTCCAAAATGACACATACACTTCTGGTCTTGGTGCTGCTTGTCGGCTTTTCCGAAGACTACTGCACTTTCACCTGCTATTACAAACGTCCTGATTTTATAGCGTAATTTGTTCAGTTCAAAAACCCTTCACTAATCTGTTCGAGACAGGATATGACGTTTTACGAGTAACGATTACTTATAAGCACAATATGCACGTAACACAGGCGCGTTGCTTTGTACTCGTTGTTGAGCAGTGGCCGACCATAAAACGAGGGTCGCATTCATAAAGGCTTAAACCGTTATAAAGTGAAATAAACCTAGAATCGAAAACAACTCTTTTTCAGTGAATGTTTACGAAAAGGTCAAAAATTCGTCGAAAACAGCATTTTACGCGCAGTTTTCGAAATCAAAAAACAAAGACACGACTTCTTGTTGCCTGGTTCTCTGAAAGTAATTAGTCTCCACAGAGGTCAGCAAATTTTTAATAGGAAATCGAATTCACGTAACCCTATAACTGCTTGCATCCTCAGTCCTGAAATCTTATTCAAATACGATAGTGTTTGTAGTTTCCGGGAACAAACGAAGTTAATTTGCGTCACCTACTTAAGCACAAACCGCGGGCACCAATTCTAAGTTGTACACCGGTATCTCATTGGCAGCAGCCCGACCTGCTATGTGCAAAATTTCAAAATAACTTTCAACATAACAGAAGGAAGCGATACTCTACAACTTCACTATGCTGCAGTCCGCGGTTGCACAGCTTGGTTTCTATCGTTTCGAGACCTTGTGAGTTGAGTATCTCAGCTTGAGTAGTGGCATTTTGTATTTCACGTTCGGCCGCACACTGTGCGCTCACCTTTAATTTACGCTGTGTTAAAATTGCAAAAGTGCAGCCTGTGGCAACAAAACACGAAAATATCAACATATTCAGATGTATAAGCAAGAAGTGTGGGCATATTTCACTTTTCAAACCAGTCGTTTTTGTACATACGCGCATTTTTATTGAGGTTTGTTAATGCTATACGCCCAGTATAAGGTTTTAAGCTTTATCGAACAGCACAAGTAAAGCGGACGGCGAGCGTTCAAAAGTAACGCGATAGCCTCATTTATAAATTGTGTATTGTCTCTTTTGTGTTTTTTTCTTAGATATACGAAAATGTACGAAATGGTCGACCACAACAAATATGAGATAAATGAAGAAACAGCAAGCAACGCAGTAAATGTCAACAAAACAAAAGCAAAATCTGAAGTACGTCATGCAAGTTTATAGAAACATCAGGCTCGCATGAACGCTTCGTACACAACGCAACTAAAATAAATTTATTTTGCCAACAAAATCAACCACTGCTGGTGAACCGCCACGCAGAATAATCACTATGGATCCGCAGTGGCTGCAGATAACTTCGCTTCATAAAGTTGTACAAACACAATGGTGAGCTGGAAGTGTAGATTTCTGTTCAAACTGACCTGCTCGTTGCGTTCGAATGCGATAAATTCACGCCTTCAACCAACGCTAAATAACATATTTCGATTACAATAACGTCGAATGCGGTAAATTTACGAGAGTCGAACCATAAGATTCGCATCCGCACAGCAGGTACCGTCAGGGTGCTTCAATAGAAATAGAAACTCTACGAGTGAAAGCTTCAAAAACAAAGCCATGAACAGCCGCTTATCCGGTGTTGGACAGCGACCCAACAACGTATTCCGGCTGGTTAACATTAATTCGACAGGTCGCTCTTCATACAAAGACCTTGTGCAACGCTATGAACGATCGAGTAAATCATGCATTTCAACAACCTGGGAAACTTCACGCCACAACGCCGTTTGTTCCACGGCACATCGTGTAAGCTTCGGCGAACCTCCAAACGGCAGACAAACTACCCCGCCAATCGATACCTTTGATTGGAAGCACAATATGCAGACTGGCTGCATTTGCTATTAGGTGCTTGGTGAATACTTCTGTGACACCTACAATGTGCAATCTTTCCACTGAGATGCGCGACGCATGGTCTTCGCAATGAGTCTGGTTTATGTACTGCAGGACTGCATTAAAATTGAGATATCCTGTATTAAAACAGAAGTATTCTTGATTGATTTCTCTCATCTCGATGCAACCGACACCTGAGATGTTTGTAAGTTTTTGCAAGCCATGAGCTCAAGCCTACATAAATCCCTTTTGGAACTTCACGAGTAAAAAACAGCTTGAACTAGCTGGATTAAAAGTTTTGCAATCGTTAAGCGAATATCGATTTCGCCAAGAAGGAAGAGAAGTGAAAATAGCACTCAGACGAACTGCTGCACGTGTTGAAGCCGGAACGCGTGGTAGATGAGGCAGGATGAGCACGATCGAGTTCGTTCACATCCTAATGTTTCTCTGTCGTACTCCCTGAGCTTCGTTAACCTCGCTGTTTGACGTGCTAGCAGTTGGCGTCAGCAATCCAGCCGCCTCTACAGTAAGGAGTAAAAAACATCGGGATGGCCAATAAATTACGATTCACTGAAACGAGTTTTCATGGTATGTGTTTATATGCTATAGGCTACCATGGGCGGATCCAGGGGGGGAGATTTCCCCCCTAAAAACCTACGAAAGTAACTTTATTCAACATAATTTTGTACAATTCCGCAAACAGCATTCGTGATATAAGGCCAGGCAGTCCATTATTTTGTCGCAACAGTGCTGTTACATTCACTTCATCTCTGTTACAGTAACAAAGCCGTTATGAGACTTGGTTACCAAACATTACTGAAATCGCCCGCCTAACCTTACTGGCTGGTTCCGCCCCTGTGCTATACATGAAGCACGCTAAGGATCCGGAAAATCAAAAGCCAAGGTATGAAATTCAACATACAAAATTATTTCAAGTTTTAACAAATCAGTCCTGGCAACAACGACCCTAATCGAAATATATCCACTGTTCCATTTCGCTACAATAAAAAACAAAAAAACAAATTTGTTTAATAAAAAACAAGAAAACAAATTTGTTTTTTATGGAAATGCCACGTTACTGAATAATTTGTCCGTTTAAACTAGCAGTTTGCTTCGCAAGAACTGAAACATTATAAGCACCTACACACTACTCAATGATACCACAGATTTGCACAAGATAATCTCCGATTTTTTCACAAAGAAAACACGCAGCCGTATTTTCCCATCTTACCTTTATCAGCATTTAATTGCGCTTGACGCCGCACAACAAGAATAATGCACAAGACCACAACGATTTCAGCCAAAATGCCAAGTAATGGCCAAAGAAAAGCCAAACGCGAATGAACTCGAACCAAGACCTCTTTCTGTAAAAGAACATACCAACAACACTCAAGGGGGCACTCCTGCAGACCGATTTCCCCAATAGATGAGGTTGCTACGCATAAATTGCATGTGGGACTCCATTTACACGTATAGTCAAAAATGCGCACAACTTTCAACGACAACTTCCAATTGTTTAAGACAAAAAATTAAATTCTTCTGAATTTGTGCTTTCACGGATAAGAACTTGAATTCTTATTTCAGTTGGAAAACCTTATCAAATATCGACCCGAATTAGCCTTGAATTTGTCAGTATCATTACCTAATCACAGTGGATCTCAACCTTTTGGACCCCTGGACCATCTTTTTGAAAAAATATCGGATAGACCACTCTGCTATGCTGACACCTCATGAGCAACTAGTCGAAACTGCATTGCACATAGATCAGTGAACTCAATGTCACATTCAAATATAGGCCTGGAACTCTCTGTAGTCCACCTGGACCACGCTGAGAATCACTGCCTGATCATGTCAAATCGCCAAGAGACTTAGCGAGTAATTTAGTGAAACACAACTTTTGGCTTGCAGCTCTGAAATAGCCGGCAAAGCAAGCACCTATAGTTATTCTACAGCAAAACATTATTACCCTTAACGTCTAGAGATCGACCAATATGGATTTTTTGAGGCCGATACCGATATTTCCAAAATTTTTAAATCTTGTTTTCTGCTTCATTATCAAAAATATGATGCATTTTATGCCTTACCTTTTTTTCAAAACCTGAAAAATCAGGATTTATAAGCTACAATTTTTGAAATTGCAGCAATTTCAATACTTGATTAGCCTAACTTGTTAGCATAGTATACACTGCTTACGATGAATAAACACAGTGCCATGAATAAAAAAAGAATGTTAAAATAACAAAGCAATAAGAACAGAACACTGAATGTAAGAGAACTACCTACAGTGTTTAAACCCGAAAAAGCAAAAGCAGTGCTTGAAAGCTGAAAGATGCTGAACAATGAAAAGGAAGGAAGTACAAAATGGAGTATCAAGTTAAGGTTAAAATTAGTACAGCAATGTATTTAATTAACCATTGCCAAAACTGAAAATATTTCCAAAACAGCAGTAACTTTTTTGGTCTTTGACAGTATGCTTGTTAACAGTTACTGTACCACATAAATCTTGTCAAATTTTGATTTTGTATATATTTCACCAATCAACCTTTCAGACTCTTCTGCAACTCAGTGGGTTTTCCATTTGAAAAGTCAATCCAAGTCGCAAAGAACCAAATTTGGAATTTTGATGTAATGTAACATTAAATAACTGCATGTCCTTAAAAAAGTAAAACTAGTTGCATTAGTTACTGCAACTGAAGTACTAGCATTGGTATGAAATGAAATACCTCAACTGATTTGTCAATTCTCAGTAGTTCCATATCAACAGTTT
>JGI24159J19872_10003450_pt1 | contig 19687 bp, 14 predicted proteins | sample Ectturendosymbi4_FD_19872 | JGI IMG/M metagenome (IMG submission 19872) | reverse complement strand
ACTTACATGCGCAGTGGCATGGCCAGCCCAAAAAATTGGGTGGGTCAAAATGTTTAATTTTACGCGAGCAACAGTATATTTTTTGAGATACTCTTAAAGCACAAAATTACTACATATTCTAAAAATTTGGAAGGGCCATGGCCCCACGGCTACGCCTGTGTACGTGCGGTTTATATAACGTATATGTATTGTAGATCCTTTATGTAAACACGTATTTACAGTATAACCATATTGTTTTTTCTGTAACATTGGGACCATAAAAAACTTGTTTATCAGAAGTTTCATTTATAGTGAAATAAACACATTCAGACTGTCCAAATTCAGCAAAACAAGCTTTGCATTTAATATTTTCGTCCCTATACCTATGCAAGAAATGGTTTATTTAAAGGCTATACAAAAAGCGCCCCAATGGGCGTTTCTGTGTCGGGAACCACCGATCAAAAAACGTATCTGAAAAAATTTAGGGGGTCTTCAGCCTCCTTAGCCCCCCCTGGATCCGCCTATGATCGATGGCTCCGGATGGCCAGTCCGAGATCATAGTACCTTTTCATGAATGTGGTCTCTGCTTTCTGTTTGTCCTCCAACAGTCAACACCTAGTGACACGAAACGCCTGCCCTATGCCTTGCTGATAGTCCTCGTTCCTAGAGACTGTTTTTTACTGTTTTGCGTATACACCAACATCCCAACGTAGAAATCATAAATTAAATTTTCGTTGGTTTGTCACAAATGTACACTGTAGTGTCGATCAGCAATATTTTGTGATGGCAAGGACACGTGTTTACCCTACGTATTTATACGTAGTCAGAAATCGATAACTCTTCCCTGAATCGATTTTTTTGCATTTCGAGCAGCGGCAGTTCACTCAGTGGCCGTGGTGAGTCGACCTTTCGATTCAAGAAACGGACACGGTATCAAACCAACTTCTTCAGTCACCCCTGACTCGGCGATAGTGCGTGTCATTATTTGTTTGTGGGTTATCAGGAGAAAATAATTGTTGCAGCTGACACTCTAAAGATAAGATGCATCAGCGCAAAGCTTAGAAAGGGCGTTACATTTTTTATAACATTAGGCACGTCCTCCGGTGATGGTTATTGGGATTTGGTTGAACCGATCTCGCCAGCAAAGCTTGCGAGGAAGTTTTTCTTTGAAATCGGGAATGTGCAGACGTAGATGCGTCTCTGCCCATGTGTTGACTCAACAAGCGGTCTGCACTCATGCTTGGAATGTTTTTGTAAGAGCAGGGAGCTTAAATGTCAGGGACTCCAATGTCTGTACCTTAAGGTTGTGTCATAGCCAGTAGGACGTTTGTCAGAGATTTCATAGCTACGGAAAACATACCTATTTCTGGCGACGGTTCTGCAGAGATCAAAATTATTTTTTTTTCTCGAGTTGATAAAGTAGACATTCAGTTGTTTAATCGAGTACAAGTCGAAATATTCCTGGTTCAAAAATGCTTACCCGTAGGAAATTAATGCTCCACACGCTACATGCGTCGCTTTAGCGAATCTGATCTGACAGTAAACGTGACAATAGTTTAAAGGGCATTGTTGCTATCTGCACGTGAGGACTCAATTCCCTTCGCTTGCTTGATTTCCTGAAAGTGTGTTTCAAAAAGCAATAACAAAAATGTAATAAAGCACATGTCGACGTATTGTTTAGCCATATAGCACGTCTGACTCAGCAACCCACCGTGCAGAAAACTCCCATACAGTATCAGGATATCACTTTACAGCTCATAACCAGCGCAGGAACTCCGTCAGCAGATGTCATCACTGAAAATTACAGGAGAACGGCTTTCCAAGGTGTGGTTAGATGAAAGAAGACATGTTTTCAACACTGTCTGAGGCATTCGGCAACCAGACGTATTAATGGTTTGGTTCATGACGCTGACCTTTTCGGTTTTTTTAATGTGCCGTTTAGCTATTTTACCGCTGCCGCCTTCGCTCCTTGTAGGTCCCTGATGATATTTTAAACAGGTTTGTGATGCTGCAGGGGTTTCATCAACGAAATACCTCTGCAGCACACACATACATAAAACCAAAAGATTTTGGAACCGATTGTGCTCAAATACGAAATGGCAAATGCGGCTCAGAATTTCAACGGATCAATTGGTTATGCCTGTTTTACACACAAAAAAANACTGAAAAGGAGCTTTCGTTTTTGTACGGAAATACGTNAGCACTGGTCCGCACTCATGAAGAGGCGTCTGTCTGGTCGAATAAATTCATCCTGACAGTTGTTTTTGCCCAACACTCGGACCCAACAGATGCATTCTGCAAGTCTCGCAAATATTTCTGGACACAGTCGTTTCTAAATCGAAACCATAACCGACCGTATGAGGTGTGAGGACAGTTGACTCCCGTGACTCAAACATTTAAGAAAAATAAGGGATATTGGGTGATGGTCGGCCAAAATAGGTTAATCTGGGAAATTTTTGGTTCGAAAATGTAAAGAACAATTATCTGCCATACAGACATGGGGCGATTACAGCACAAATGTAATCGATTACGATTACTTGCCACATGCTTGATTACGAATACACAAAATACCGACGTATTCGATTACGATTACATTGAAAGTAATCACGATTACAATCGCGATTACATTTGTCTCGGAACATTCTCAGAAAAAAAACAAAACCCATTTGCGTGGTTTCACGTAAGCATTCTTTCAGGCAACATAGACATGAATGAATACAATAAAAGAAAAAACAATCTGTAAGGGATAAGATACGGAAAAAAGAAAATTCACATTAACTCTTGACTGAGATGTTAGTGCAGACAACAAACCAGTTGCGTAAGTAGAATTTTGAGCCAGGGGTAAACCTAGCTGAAAGAAGCCCACTGACCAGAGTGAGGAGCCCACAAGCAAAAAATAAGAAAATAACATGAGAAATGATGGTGAATCCGGATGTGAATGAGTATACTAAAACCCTAGATTGGGGGTAGGGAACCTATTTACTATCACAGGCTGCATAAATTGTAGATTATCGCTGGCGAGCCGCAAACAACATTTGATTTTATCCTAAAATTTTACCTTCGCCTTACTACGACGGATAGAGGCTTCTTATGACGTACTATCTCACTGGCTTACTGTCTAAGTACCTGCTTATCACGGAGCTTCGTTTTGAAGCGATTTGCTACTCTAAATTGGGTAACGAAAATTCTGATGTGGGCCATATCAAATGTTCACGCGGGTTGCATTTGGCCCAGGGGCCGCAGGTTCCCCACCCCTGCGAAATCAAAGGAAAATACTCCACGGAAATTTGCTCACTTTAAATCAGCTTAATATGGTGTAGTTGGAATTATCTCTCCAAATTTTTTTCTGTGTTCAATGCAGTCACTGAAGTAACTTGAGAATTTTTTAGAAGCCCAGTGTTCTTCATCTTTTCCCTGTCAACTGCACAATGCTTCAGCAGAATATCGAGCCTCTAAAACCCGCAATTCATAAAGAAAGCAATTTTTAATGTTTTTTTCCCACCAATTTACTTTTGCACAGGAAAATGTATTTTTCCCAAAATTAGGTTTTTGCCCAAAACCCAACACCTTTAAAAGTTGAAACGTTTTTCCAAAAAGTTGCGTTTTTTTAACGACACTTGGGCAATACCTTTTGTATTCATTGCGTCGTTACCAGGGACGCCGGAACGGGGATGCATTACGGGGGCACTGCCTCCCTGCCCTTTGAAAAGAGGGGCAACGGGGACACAGGTGCCCTTACATACCAGTATCATAAGTAATTTCATGATTTATCAAGATCAATTTGAAACAAATTTATTGCAGATAATCGCGCACACCTAAAATTCAGAATGGTTTTCTATAATTTCTGTTAATAGTTTTGAGGTCAACATTGTTGTTTAAGATGTAAACGCGTGAAGAATGACTATCATGGCTACGCGTGTGCTTTTACACTGAACTCAAGCAAACAGTTTTGAACTCGTGGTACGTCAAAGCCATGGGCGTCCGCAGGGGCGTCAAAATAGGGGCGAATCCTGGAGGGGCGATCGCTCCCCCTAAAACCATGGCGATCGCTCCCCCTAAATCCATTGCTTTGTCACAGAAGTGTGCTGAAGTAAACTTCATCTTGAAGTATTTAAAGCAGTGAACCCGTAATGAGACTTCGTTAGGTCGTAGACTGGTGCTCTGGTTCAGGTGACAATGAAGCCGGATCAGCCAAGCTTCTTGTCGTAGACTGCCCCTCTAATTCAGGTGGCCATGAAGTCAGGTCAGCGAAACTTTCATTTTCGTCGCCGACCGCAAAGTCCATGGGCGCAGAGCGCTCCCCTAAAGGGGTCAAGTGCTTAGTGGTAACCGTTGATTGACGTCCATCTGGAAATGAAATGTAGGCGTAACGGGGATTAGCTTCGATCAAATCCACCTCCTCAACTAAAGGATCCATTTCGAATTTCGGACATGTCTCTTAAGTAATACCGGTCCAGGTGTGGTCAACCACAAAGGAAGTGAATTTCCGGTGGTGGAGCGCCGCGCCCAACCAAACAATTGCTCATGAGGGGTGCAGTTCGTTGCGGTACAAAGCAGTGAACGCACTGAGTGTAGAACATCCGGAAGAACCTCCTGCCAGTAAACCAAGGAAAGCCTTTCGACCTTAAAGACAAGGAGATGCAGTGGCGTAGCCAGACCAGAAATTTTGGGGGGAAAATGTTTGATTTTAGGCAAATAGCACTATTTTGTTTGGAAAAACCACATCTCAAAGCACAAAATGACTATATTTTCTAAAAATTTGGGGGGGCCATGGCCCCTTTGGCCCCACTCTGGCTACGCCTATGAGGAGATGCCTTTCCAAATAACGCGGTTGTACCTTTCAACCTGTCCGTTACCAGCAGGATTGTACGGAGTCGTTCGACTAGTAGATACTCCTTTTGAAGAGAGAAACTCTTGAAGTTCGCGACTCGTGAAAGAATCTCCCCTGTTGGAATGGATGAAAGCCGGCATACCGTAGACAGTAAATAGAGATCTTAATGACGCTCTCAGTTGATTAAGTCACGACACGGAAATACAAATGGGAACCGAGAGTATTCATCAACAACGTTCAGAAAAGATTTATTTTGGTTGTTGTGGGAAGAGGGCCTTTGAAGTCAATACTGAGCCTTTCAAACGGCTGCATGGCTTTGACAAGGTTGCCTGGTTCAGGCCGATAAAATTGTGGTTTGCACTCGCGGCAAATTTAACAATTGGATACAACTCGTTTGATGTCTGCAATAGAATAAGGAAGATTACGAATGCGAACAAAATGCGCTAATCGGGTAACACCTGGATGGCATAACGCATCATGTAACTGTCGAAGCGATTCGTTATTCGGTAAAGCACATGAAATACGAGAAAGAGCGTCGGGTGGAATATTGTCTCAACCCGGTCTATACACAATATCAAAACTGTAACACGAGAGTTCATTTCGCCAACGCAGTATTTTATCATTTTTAATCCTACCGTTGTGCTTTTGATCGAACATAAATGTCACGGACTTTTGATCAGTTCGCAGTGTAAAAATGTTTGCCTGTTAAATAATGCTTCCAGTGACGTTAGGCCTCAATAATCGCTTGGGCTTCTTTCTCAATGGGTGGGTGCTTTAACTCAGATCCCTGAAGCATTCTCGAGAAAAACGCAACAGGGCGTCCATTCTGATTCAAAAGTAGCTGCTATCGCTACTTCAGAAGCATCTGTTTCCACTTCAAAAGGCTCACTTTCATCAACAGCCACAACCGCTGCATCTTCTATAGCTTGTTTAAGATCTTGAAATGCACGAACAGCGGCTTCATTTAAAGGAAAGCCGTCATTAACAGTCAACGGACGAAGTCGATACGAGAATTTCTGAATCCATTTGGAGTAATATGAAAAGAAACCAAGACACCGATTTAACGATCGAGTATTTTCAGGAACAGGCAACTTACGTAAGGGTTGGAGGCGTTCTGGATTCGGTCTTATCTCGCCTTCCTCAATCTCGTAGCCCAGAATCGGAAGCTTGCGGGTTGTCAAAACGCTTTTGGACTCGTTTAAAACCAGATTTCTACGCTAGGCTCCTTCGAAAAATCGTTTCAAGTTTTCATCGTGGTCTTTCTTGGAAGGACCACAAATCGTTATGTTATCTAAATGGGGAAACACAGCATGCAGCTTCTCTTCCTGAAAGAAACTGAGTCATTATGCGCTGGAAACAGGCAACGCCATTATTGACACCAGATGGCAAGCGAGTAAATTGGTATAATCCCGCACTTGCATCAAATGCAGTGTAAAGCTTATCCTCCTCGCAAAGGTATTTGGTGGTAAGCGCTTTTCTAGTCGACTGTACTGAAAACGCGGAATTGAGCTATTTGGTTGACCAATTCGTTGATATTTGGTAGCGGGAATGCATCCAATAAATTAAATCTATTAATAGAAATCTACGTGCTCGCCCACACCAAGTTACCCATTGTGCCAAGACCTTTGATGCCTTTTGTTTAGAAACAATCTGTATGTTTTTTTTATAACGATGCAATCCTCATCTAATTGTTTTATGGGATCACTTCAAACCAGATTCGTAACCAGCTTGGGACACAAGGAGGGGCGAGGAGTTTTCTGAGAGGGGCCTAAATTTTTTAAACTGTCTAATAGTTTCAAACTACAGTATATCCAACACATTTTCCAGGGGGGGGCGAAAAAGATTTTAGCGGGGCTTCGACCCCTGCTCCCCCCTGGTTACGGGCCTGTTTTTAATGCCTGACGCAAATCGTCATTTTCATCCATTGTTATTCAACGGTCTTGTATGACGTTGACCAACTGCAGAAGTTGTTTCGGTGCGTGCGGTTCATCAGTGTGGCCTATACGAAGCAACCAAAACCTTCTGTGTGTTTCGTGGCACCTCGTGATTTCTGTATTTGCTTGTGATTCCTCTGTCACCCCCAGCATGTAAACCACGTATGCAAACCAAACATGTAGAAGCTGAATATGCTGTAGCTAGTAAAACACCAACCGCCAAATCTTGCTTTAAATTCAGTGAAAAGAAACTGTTGTCAGCCTCATGTTAATTGTCTCGTAAAAACGTTGAAACCTTGATTGAAACAATTTACATGCTATCGTATCGTACGCCGCTCAGCACCCCTTTGCGATTTTTTCTCTTAGCCATTTACCTCAAAACCTAATGTTAGAATGTCTTCATTTCTCTCCCGTTGCCGGATCCCTAGTATGACGATGAGTGAATGAAGCTTTCGTTGGGACGCTTTAATAAGTGTTTTGCTCTTATCTCAGTGTTGACTGCGTTTATCAATAAACACCTACTCTGCGTAATGCGCTGTGACTCACCATTTTTGTGCTCTTGTTATATTCGATTACGGTAGTGATATGTACCATGAGTCTGCGGTAAATACATCAATAAAAAAAACTAAATAAATGTTTCTAATCCATTCAGGTTTGATCATATTATCACTAAGTAAAACTTTTTGTAAGATGTATTTACCGCAGACTCAAGTCTACAATCGACTTCTGACCACTTGGGTGACATCAAGGTACGTAGTTATGCGCATTTGTTTTATGTGCAAAGCGCCAAAGTAAACTGATCTATGTCGCAGAGGTCGGCAAACTTTCCGCACTCCTAGGCCACTTCGTGGGTTCAAGAAGGCACACTTGGCCAGAAGAAACAAAGTTTCCGAAGACATTTGCTTTAGTTTATTACATGAGTCGGACACGAAGTTCACCGAAGACATGCGCACCAGCTGCGTAACGCAATATGCCGAAAAAACAGGAGATTATTTAGGAGACCGTTCGACGTAAGCGGAAGGGGTGGCGTTAAATTCGCAAACGCTATTGTTCGATTGCTCGTAACGCTTGTCTGCACACATGTACACATATTAGTTCACTTTTGTTTGTAACTCACGGGTCGGATACAAATGTGCTGTAACCAGGCCCGCAACCAGCTGATATTTTCGGGGGACGAAAATGGTTGCAATTTATTGTTACACTATTTTCGGGAGGGGCAAAATGTACCTGACAACTACACATGCTTTTGACAAANTTCGGAGCTCAATTGCCCAGTTGCCTNCCCCTTGGTTGCGGNCCTGNGTGTAACTTACATTCAGATTTAGAACACAGCAAGATCCGCGTGCAGTGCAAAGAAATGAGGTGAATACAACGATCAGACAGCACCTAAGCTCTTATAGCCATACATTGGTTGACTTTATTCAAAAATAAAGTAGTTCAGTGAGAAGTGTGATTTTACTTCTTATTGGAGATAGGCGCAATATCAGGTTCCAGTGATGACGAGTTCAACAACAAAATGCTGTAGCACTGCTCAAGGTGCTAATGCAAGGTTAAGGGAAGAAAGCTCGTTCCATCTTATGATAGTACCGTATAATGTCAGTAACTGTTATGATGCCGAAAGTTTTTTGATGCCGAAAGGTTTTGATGTCACTTCGCAAGAACACGGTGGATATGGTCTTCTTCGTCTTTTGAGCGAGTTGTTGAAACCACTGCTTGGCCGCACTAGATCTCGGAGCAGGTGTTGAGCAGCCATTCTCTCATCAATTGTCTCATCGTCCAGAACCGTCAGGCCATGCAGTCCATGGGGAGGTCGATGGATTGGACATTGGAGGACAACAGGGTCGACGGTTTGTTCTTCTGCGCCACACTCACAGGCCACAGAGGAAGCCATACCCCATTTGTACAAGCAGGAGCGGAAGCGTCCGACACCGGTGCGGAGGCGGTTAAGCTGGACCCAGGCTCTTCCTGGGAGGGTCATTCCGGGTGGGTGGGTCCCGGTGTCGGGGATGAAAATGCGGAGTCTTGTGGGGCTGTCCGTCCGCTCCGCATTCCACTGGTAATCCGCCCACTGCATATGGTCAACAACGCGTAGTGGAGTTACGGTCTACCTGGGTAAAACCGTTTAGGCCAGAATTTGTCTCTCTCAACTCCCACAACGTGTTGTTGACTAATTCTACCGCGTTCGTGCGAACCAGCAACAACGAAGTAGAAGGACCTACGTTGGAACGGTTTTCTGTACGCAAGGAGTAAATATATTTAATTGTAGCAGAGTGTAAGATCAACGTTAACAACTTGGCGGAAGCATAGGCAACCAGGGCTATGGAGCCGGAGCCCAAACAATGTTGGATAGCTGGAGCCAAAAACGTTTACGCTTTGGAGCCGGGAAATGAAATTCGGGTTCCGTTTCCACAGCCCTAGTTTGCGAGGCATGCTAGTTGTACAAATATTACAATGGTTGTTTGTTTTCAATAGATCAAACCATTGTGGAGCCGGAGCCAGAACTTTAGATGTTGAAGCCGGAGCTAGAGTAAAAACTTTAGATGCCTGGAGCCAGAGCCGCTGTCTGAAGTTCGAGTTCCGGCTCCACAGCTCTGTTTGCAACCGTGAAAAATTAAGTCCACCGAAATAAATCACAGCAACTTGCACATGGACAGACCCATGCACTGCCATCGGTACGTGCCAAAATCTTTAGAATTCAAGCACCCGCAGTGGAAGATGGCCGAACACCAGAAGAAATGATGGCTGCGCAGCACAAACCTACTGCGACCGCCCACCCGCGCACAAAATCCGCAGAAATCCTTCAAAATCGTTTTGATATGTACAAATGGGGCTATTGTGACATAAAGTAAGACTGCAAGGTTGGGAAAGAAACAGAATCTCAGGATTGCATTGTTGCGATCGGAAAGACCGAGCGGCAAGTGCGCAAAGCACTTGTGGCAGCAAGCAACACTGGAGATCATGCTGCGCCACATATATATGGGTGTTGTTCTTCGCGCACATCCCGTTCGTGGTGAGTCACGCATTCAACGCAACGCCAACGGAGAGGTTGCAACAGTACAAACACAGAACTGTAAGTGTAACAGAACAAATGCAAAAGGAATGATGGAATGCCAGAGGAGGCGTTGGTCTTGCTCTGGCGATGTAAAAATGCTGTAATAAATAACTACAGTATGGGTGCGTTAGGGTGGACTGGAGCACTATCTAGAGGTTGACGATCCCTGCTACGTGCTTTCAAATAACGATAGCAGTGTGGTGCCATGGCGGACTTTTCTTTTTAGCAAGTACGTAGATTAACGTACCCAACATCTGGACTCGTTTACTGTGGTTTCTGGTGCAAGAATCATTTTGAAACTTGGTTGGGAAGGAAAGCTTGGTTGTGTTGACCAGCAGATTGTCGCAGTAAGATCTGAGTGTTGCAAGCACCTCTTTACTAGTGAATTGTTGTAAAGGTTATTACTAATATATGTAAGAACAGTTTCAAATAGTACGATATGCGATATATATATGGCGTGATGTATGTAAGTTTAATATTTTCTGTAAATTTTCAAGTAACCTGAGTGCCTACTTCCATTCAGAGCCCCCTCAAAATCTTTGCCTTGGGTCCCGAAATCTTGGATGTGAAATCTTATTCTCGCGATCTTGCAGCATTTTAAATTTAAAAGTAAAAAATATTAACACTTTATTGGGCAGAAGCACAACGTTTTTTAACATATGGCATGGCCCTTTTATAAGCTATTTGCATTAAAATGTTTGTTTTATTTGTATTTTGATAAGAATATAATATTTTACAAAGTTTTTAAGTCATTCAGAACTCTGCTAAAAGAAAAATTTGCTCAGCGTAGAATTTTCTTAAGGGAGCGGTGTTCCAAAGACATCGTTTTCAGCATTCGTTCAAGCGTAAGACCCAATATCAGCGGAATTTAAAGTTACAATATTTTCGTGCATAAACTAAAAGCTTGTTTTGACCAAAATCTGACCGTAGGGCTAAGGAAAAAGCTTAATGAACGTAATACAATAATATAAACAAAATATTTGTGCTCTTATTACAGGTTTGGTGCAAGCGAGACTTTCATTTAATGCAAACAATTTTGTGAACGTAAGGTTTTAGTTTCAAATCTGCAGAGAAAATATTAAGAGTTTTGTCTCCTTTCGAAGTGTTTGTGGCTATTCTCCGAGGTTTTCTTCTGCGATCAGGTGGTATCTTTGGAGGTGATTCGAGATTGAACAACAACCACAGACACGAGGGCAACTAGGTTGCTCTCGAACAGTGCAAGACTTTATTTTACGTAGTATATCACTCTTCTTCCTGAGGTAGAGCCTGGAAAGCAGCCATCAGAGCAAAACCAGCAAAAAGACCGAGGACTTTTATTGAATTCTTTCCAGATTCAGTGTTGTCGAGTTCATGGGGTAGAATTTCGATAAAAATGATGTAGACAAATGTGCCGGATGCAAACGCCTGCAAGCAATGTCGCGTAAGTTACTTTCAGGCAACTCATTAGTTTTATTTGTTGGGACAAGCACAAAACTGCCAGGCTTACAGGCAGGTTTCAAGTATAATAAGCAAACTGGACCTGCAAAATGCAGTAAATATGCATGTTTTTGCAAAGCAATCTGCAAAGTATAGTACCCTTCAAAATTTACTTTCACATCGTTAGTTTCTTGTAGAGTAACACGGAAACATTGGCGAGTCTTAAAACCAAGTCATGAAATGACAGTTTTGAGTGATGCTCACGCGCCATAGATGTAAAGCAGTGGTTCCCAAACTGGAGGTCAATTATCCCTCCGGGGTAATATGCGATACTTCTTGGGGTAACGCGGAACCAAAACCACAATGCAGTTCTATCTTATGAGAGACCACTGCGAAATACTGAGGGTAATTAAGACAATCGCTACCTTGATTTGGGTAATGGCTCGAACAAGTTTGGGAACCACTGATGTAAAGCATTTTTTCTTCTGGTGCGTAGATTAAAGCAGCATTTTTTGGCTTCATGCTCGTGACATGAAAACACCGTTTCGTGAATATGGGTTAGGTATTACATTTTTGCTTAGTAGAGGCTGTGATTTTTACTCCTAAGTTGACTGCAAACACAGAAATGGACTTGTTTGCAATTTGAAAGCATTACGTTTCAGTCAAACTTTACGCTTATTTGTGTTGTCTGCTTGCTTCTCAAATTACAATGCACCTAGATGCAGTTGACAGCACTCTGCTTTCATCATACGAAAACAGTCCTTATTACCAACAAAAGCTTGGCTTTTGTAGCAATCGCTGACCCGCGAATTACATTGCAAATTTGTCTTTACCAGGCACAGGCATAACGCCCGCTTAAGTTTTCTACAGCTTGTTTTTCTTCAATGTGGTGTAGACTGTAGAGCACCAGCTGTTCTTGTTTAGTTTTACCAGTTCATGATTTCTTAGGAAGGAATAAGTATATCGTATTTACTCGATTGTAAGCCGAGCCTTATAATTTTTTTCGTATTTACGCGGCTTGCATTTTTTATTTACCACATCAATGTTTTGTTGGAACTTTTCCGGTCAAACTGCCTTTCGTCTTCTCTAATCTCGTGCGTATCGACTACGTCAACATATGTGGCGTTGTCTTTCTCAGGTTCTGTGCTTGTTTCACAAATTAGGTCAACTGATGTCCTAACGAGGTTATAGGAGTGACTGCACTTTCCTCAGTGCTGACAGTACAACACTGGAGTCATCAGTTTTTTGACGACCGCAATAGAAAGTACCGGTAACTTTGATGACGGCATCGATGATGATTGTATGACAGTGACTGACTGTGATGAGTGTGGAGATTAAAATAAATGTATGAACAGTTCCATTTTGCCTGCTGTTTGCGATATTCCCGTAGGCGTAGAGCACTTTCCAGAGGCTTGTAAAATAAACATGAACTGTTTATCTGTCTTACTGTACCTTATATTCAAGGGCGGCTTACTATACGCTAATTTTCATACCATTGCATGCAGTTTACAATCAAGGGCGGTTGACATTAAGTTTTTATCACCATCAAATGCTTCTTGCAATCAAGAGCGGTTTCCGATCGGGTAAATACAGCTGCCTGTGTAGTTTGCAGAAATCATCCCATGTCCTGAAACTAATCTGCGAATCAGTGTTTCAGGAATGCGGATTTTTGTTACTTCTGTTCATGAACGCGCAACTGCATGCAGTTGTTTTCATATGATTATGGAGTAGGCGATGGCGGTAAAACAGACTATTGCTATTTTAGATAACACTGACTATATGAATGAAAGATAAGTTCATCGAAACACAGTCAGCACATTTATGCTGCAAGTCATAGGATTCCTTGCCTGTGTGACAGCGATGACCTTCTCAAGTTCGAAGTCAGAGTTGTTCATCGATGTGAGCAGAGAGCCTGCTACAATTCCAATGGGTGCCATTGCCGAGAATATCACCAGTGAAATTAGAAAGTTCTTGAAGCCGGGCCTGCAGAGTAAGATAAGCGAATGAAATAGTAAGGTTGATTGTAATTTGACCTTCGTGTTGAAACGCACAACAAATAAGACATATGCCGTAACTGACATAAACTTCAGGTCTGAAACGCACCGTTTGTCAACAAAAAATCCGGAACTTATTTATCTTTCATACTTTACTGTGTCAAGCTATACGTTTACGGTTGGCATGTTGGCGCATTTTTACAGATGCCAATGAAGAACCCTCACTGGACTTCTTACGCGTGTATTCTCAAATATTAAGAATTGCTTTACACTATGGAGTTAGACTGCTAGACAAAGCGGTTAAATTGCTTGCAGAACCAATACCTTGCTTCTAATTTTAACTGGAATAAAATGTGATGCAAAGCATATCATCATCAGTCTTAACTTACAATTATCATCAATCGTAGCTTAAAGTCAACTTTCGAAGTAACTTGTTTGTTATTGATTATTATGGAATGTAAAGAATCAGAAATAAGGAAACCAAGCAGTGGTAACTATTTTACTAACAAACAATCGCTAAACTAGTTTTTTCTGCAGTTGCCTTAAGATGCAGTATGTAAAGATCGGTTTCTTTTTTTGCTCTGCGATTTTTGTCTGTCATACTTGAATCTGTTCCACACTTTGTTTGCTGAACGTTGCAAATTTATATGAAGTTACAAACAATTAATTTCTTGCCTGTTGCAACATTGCTTGAAACAAGCGAAGCAAAAAGATTTTTATGTTCATGCAATGTAGTGTTGTGAGCACTCGTCACTTTTCAATAGATACTTGCTTGCAAATTGATTTTCCTCCGAAAACTAAAGCACGCTTGTCAAAATATATGTACAAAGTATGACTTTTTTGCTGTGTGGTGAAACGCTGCAGCAATCACCAAGTCGTTTTCGAAACCTATTATGTTGAAACAATGTTCTTTGCCGGAATTCCACGACAATAAAACGTTTTTTTATATGAAACCGCTGACGGCATGCCTGGTGTGTGCTCCTAGCCAGACGGCTGAGATCAACCCTCTCGCCTCATGAGCGCGGCGGAGAATTCCAGTAGCTGTGAATTCATTGTGCAGCTTTTCGATTGAAAGGTGGATACTCTGCCACTGAGCCATCTCCGACTCCCAAAGACGTACCGAACGCTATCGAATTTTTACGTTAGAAGTATTCATATTTTCTGCTTACTTGGCGGATATCAAGCTCATGCCGTAACTAAAGGACAAAGTCATTTTGTGTATCAACACCGCTATGACCAAGGTCCTCAAGCCAGACGATGACTCTTGAAGTCCGATCGCCAGCCCTTCGAACAGAGCATGAGTAGAGAGCGCCAACAGGAGGACGTATGCGCGCACGGAAAAGGGCGATCCGTGATCGATGTGGTGATGATTATGAGTAGTATGATCAACTTCTCGAACCCGACTGTGCACAGCGCCACTCGTTGAGCTTGTTACTTCCATATCCACTATCTCCACAATTTTAGTGTCAGTACTGATCTCGGTATCTGCATAACCCTCCTCGTTTCGTTCTGCCGGTGAAGCCGTCGTGTTGCCTTCAAAGCGTTTATCATCGAACCGCAAAGTATTGTAGTTCATGTCTTGTAAACGGAACCCTTCAGGCTCCAGAGGCTCCTCCTCCTCCGCATGTTCGTTCTTTACTGCGGAAAAAAGTTTGATATCAGCAGTGTTCGGATTGCATGCAATTAGACTAGCTTGAAAACAAGACAGATTAAGGTATAAACCCTCCACAAAAGGGTACCCTTTCTTTACAAAATTAAATGCAAACTGTTCTAAAAAATCAGCGCAATTCGTTCGAAACCTATGTTATCCTTTGCCGCTGCAAATGTACTCATTTTTTTTCGATCATTAGCTTTGACAAAGAAAAAAACAATTTAACCTATATGTAGTGGATTAACCGAAAAAAATGAAGGTGCTGTAGTTTTAGGTTTAACACTAATTCAGAACAAAAATTTGCGGCAGGTTTATGAACTTTACCATGTTAAAGCCAGCGAAGAACCTTCACTGGTTCTGCCAATTACCTACCCTCGCTGTTTTCTGGGGGCTTTTCAGAAGGTGAAGGTTGTTTGGTTCCGCAGCAAGCAAAAACTGCTTGCTCTACAAACATGACGAAAAAAAAGCCGAGTGAAATCACCAGCTCGGAATATGGATACTCCAGGTCCAGACCGAACGCTCCTTCCATGATCTCCTGGGCCTTTGATATAGGAAAAGAAAGAGCAGTGAGAGAATAGAAGAAGCATTTTTATAACTGCTGTATGTTCGGTGCCCGATAAGGGATNCACGCACATGAGGGCAGCATGGCNCTGTGCGAATATTGTACTTTCCATGACTTTGGCTGTAGCTGTGTAAGTCAGGTGTGACATTAACATGCTCCTGAAAAAAATCTGCAAATGAATTACCANAGTTTGACTCCAGACCATGGTTATGTTAGGCCTCCACACATGAAGTTGAATAAGGCTCACTAGTACTGGGAACAGAGGATTGTCCTTCACACACAGATGTGCACTGGCATGACTTGCTTTAGCGATTCAGTTGAAAAAACTTGCACTTAACTCACCTCTGGAAGCATGTGCATGAAAAAACTTGAAAAAAAGACGCCGGCCGACATGCAGTTGAGAATGCTGATTACTTTGTTTCGTAAATCTCTGTTGAAGAAATAAAAACATCCTGAAAGTTATGTCTCTTTATAGTTAGGCTACGCGGAAGTTTCACAATGGAATATATAGCATGTAACGGTGGTCCAGTGCTTATGACGTTAAATCTTATTCGTTTTTTTCATGGGGGTATAACTAGGTAAAAGGCACTATACTGTGCTATGCTCTTCCCCTATTTCGAAAGACAAACCGAAAGTGCGAAAAGATTAAGCAGATTTATCGTAAACGCCGACGAGTGGCGTGCTTAAATTTAATTTGGGTTCAAAAATAGTGGATGAACCCTCTTTCTTGTATCTTTCCTTTGTACAAAGAAAACTTACAAACTTTTATGATACTGATCTGCTTGAAAACGTACGACAGATCCCGCATTTCCCCACTCCGTCACCTAAATTTCCTGGCTTCACCACTAATTTTTGCACATGGATTGCTAGTGCCAGAAAGAAATCAATGAATTGTACTCTGTTGTAGTTGCAGATGTAACCTCCACTGCTCTGGTCACAAAACAAGGTGACTTCAAAGTCCGGAAACAAAGGCTTTACGTTTGCATCAACTGTAGAAAAAACAGCGGCCTGACATTTTTCAACGTTTTGTTTTCATCTCCTGTGTTATTCTTCATTTATTTCCTTAGCATTTTTAACAGGTGGGATGTTTCTAACACGAGTCGCTCAAGTGTTTGTAACCTGGCTTCAACAGCTAGTTGTCATTAGGTGAAATGATAATCGATAGCTATTTAGGTCGGACTGAATTTTTCTTGCTCTTGGTTTGAAAATTTCAAAAATATTTTTCAAATCGGGGGGGTTCACGTCTGGCAAAGACGACAATAATCGGCTGATAATAAATTTCAACGACAGCTTTCAGGAACAGACACAAATATATTCGGAATACAAGCGTTTACGTTTCAAAAACCTCAAAGGCGAGCTATACAATCCGCCAATCAAAACGTTTTTAGGTTTTCGAGCCCCCTATAGCAGCACTGCTAGTATCTCCCTTAGATGCTGTCCTTAGGCGCACTCATGTTGTTCTACATTCTCTCAATTAATGGTTAATGTCGGATGTAATTAAAACAAACCAGAACAACAAACAGAAAGAGGATGTGTCTTAATTTGGAAATCAATGTCATCGGTGGAAGTCTGTGTATGGTACAAGTGTTTCAATTAATAAATCAAAACCTTGCAGAGAGAATTTTTAGATGCTTAGATCTCCATAACAAGCAATCAAACTACGATATATATCCTTGTAAGTCCATAGTTCATTGACGCAAACTCTTATCCCGAACAGATTTACATTCGAACTACAACTATTTAATCCAAGCATTTGTGAAAGCAAGCGTAGTCAGTTTATTTTTTTCAAACAGCATTAGCTGAGCAAAACTTGCTTACCCGGTAGAGAAGCATCTGTTTTGCAAAAGATATGGTGCAAATCCGCTGCAAAGACCTACTCCGAAAAGCAAACACAAAAGTACAGCCTTCTCGCCTATGATGTCCATATCGCCGAATCTAGTATATCTTATCAAAGGTGAAAGAATGAATAAGAATTTTTGGGTAAAGTTGCAAAAATGTTTAGTCTTTTTCTATCGAAAACCAACAAAGCTACACTGTGCGCAGAACTGCCAGGGAGCGTTGGCATAAAAAAAGGTGGTGGTCTTAAAATATGTTTCGAATTAGAGTTTAAAAGCTGTTTTTCTTTCACAAAGTCGCTTCGATAGCTATTCGAGAAGTGTTTCAAAGTCTTCTCATCCCACATCAATATCATCACAGTGCTTTAAGCAATTCTTTAGAAGAACAGCTTTCCACTCAAAACAAATTGATGTAAATGTCAGCAAAAATATTCCACTTAGGGTGCAAATATTTTCGCAACTTCAGTTTTTACCATGGTTGTTGATTGTAAATCCATATTTCATTCAAAGTCAGTCTTGTAGGTCTTGTTAGCGGCTAGTTACCTCATATATGGTCCCTTGCCGTTATCTTCACTATCAATATTATGCGTTAGTTCATATTCGTAGTTTCGAAATATGTTTCGAAAAAAGTTTCATAAATTTATTGTTTTCCAAAGTTTGACTTTGTCCATGCCAACAGTAAGAACTAAATATAAAATAACTGTGCTGTTTTTGAATATTTCAACACTTACGCAACAGCCGCCTGGTACTCCTCGACAACTTCTATTTATAAACAACTGCAGTAAACTTGGCTGTGACCGGTTAATACCCTTATCACCTGGCAATCTACTAGATTCGTTTGCTGACGCCAAGTTTTTGAAAAGTTGCTGAGATGCGCTGTTACCGACACATCTGAGATGGTAATCATTGCCTCCGAATCCATTCTGGAAGATTTATGGCCAACCTAACTCTTAAAGATCTGGTTCAGCCACCACTTTGAAAGAACTGGTCAACACCGATAAAAAATAGGATGAATTTTTAAAATAGCAAATTGCATCACGCAAAAACGTCTGTTCAACTTCAGCATAGCGCAATTTGCCCATGACTCGTAAGTTAAACCGCTTCCAAAGTGCATCATTATTAACTACAACGATAACCCGTAAAAGATCGTTGGAAACATTCTGACTTTCGCTCGATCTGCTCTGGACCCGCCAGGCGATTGTATGCCTTCTGATTGCAGATGTCGATTTTCTTCTTTGGTTGCGATTGTTTCGTCACAGGGACCAGCGTCGAATTAACGAATCATTAAGATCACTGCAGCGTTTATTTATTTGCACGTTTACCTGGCCGCAGCACCAAATCGAGCCTATTTCGTTGTTTTGTGGTTTGCTACGATCGATTTTGGAAAATCCCTCGAGGAGCTCGGTTGTCGGGATCGGGAAGAAGGACGAGGATTTGGCAAGAGCGATTTAGGCCAAACTGCCAATGCCAATATTTGCGACTGGGAATGAGTGGGCCCGACTTGCATTAAACACCGGCGACGAATCGTTATTTCAGTTTTCGGCAAAGGTCGCATCCGTTCGTTGACAATGCAAACCTTGGACTGGTTTGCTTGATTAGGATTTTATCGATGTTTATCGGACGACAAAAAATGCATGCTGAATTTCTCATCTCAAGACGAACTTTCAAGCCAACACAATATTTTTATTGCAGATCGACGGCCGTTCAAAAGTTTTGCTAAAGCGTTGCGTACCTTCAGGCTATGTTTACAGTGTTTATAGTGAAAAGTATTATCCAGCGCACAAGGAAAGAAATTTGGTGGTCCTCTTGATGTAATATGCTTTGAAGTTTGTAGCAGAAAAGCAAAGACGTTTTCATTTCTGTCCTTGATAGCTCGCAAAAACTGTACCCGTTTAAGTGACCTATCTACCAGGTCACTGTTACACTCTTACTTACGTTTATCCTTGCTTTTCACAGCTTTTGGTCAATTACGTTTTTGCATCTGATCTACAACTATTTTGCACGTAACAGCGCAACGCATATTTGATGACATTTCCTCGAGGTTTGAACAAATACACTTTAGAACAGGGGTGCCAAACATACGGTCCGCGGGCCAAATCCGGCCCGTTGCGTGGTTGGATCCGGCCCGCAGGATGATTTTGTGAAATAAAAACTTCTTTGTTTGCTTGAGAAGCTTATCCAGTTATACTTCAATAACTGGTGACTATAGATTTCAGTTACTTGCAACCTTAACGTAATTGCTTACGTATATTTTATTGTTTTTCTGTTTCTTTCACGTGAAACTTTCCCGTTTTCTGCATATTTCCTTTTGCATATTCACACCGGTTTGATCTTTCAAACAGGTATGAACATGCAAAAGTTCAACTACTGTTGATAAAGTTTAACACTAGAACTCCGGGAAAAACATACCTTGAGCTCCAGCGATGTCGATTT
>JGI24159J19872_10003449_pt1 | contig 19692 bp, 16 predicted proteins | sample Ectturendosymbi4_FD_19872 | JGI IMG/M metagenome (IMG submission 19872) | reverse complement strand
GCTGCAATTTTCGCCGATGAAGTTGTACTTTTGATATTTGTCTTGCAAACATTTTCCTGAAATCACTCACCAATATATTTTTTTGCTCCCCTCTTTCTTAGCTTTAAACATTTCGAAGCATCTGCATAGCTTTGTGTTGTAAAAGGTATATTGCTAGACATTGGATTTAATTTGTGACATTCCCTAGTACTCCAAATGCAAATCAATGATTTTCCCTACCCACTAAAAAAATCTGTCTCCTGTGTGAAATTATTTTCGTTGAAGAATTTTACACTTTCACTAAACGAGACACCAAAAGTGCATTATTTTTGTTTTCTGCTACTCATTCAAAGTTCTGCTGTTCAGCAAAAATCAAATAAGGCTACTTTGACAAACACCAAAACATTTTCTATTGTAAACCTCCCGTCGTACGTGCAATCACTATGTTTCCTCACAATAATTTTTGTTTCCTCACAATAATTTTTTAGTTTTCAACATCAGTGATAACTGCTGAAAAACGTCGCATAATCTGTGGACGTTGCCAAATCACAATTCCCTGTCACTTGAGGGTTTAGGTTTCCGTGCATGCTACATCGCGTCTGCTCAATCTCCTACCGCTCCGTTTTGAAAACCAAACTTTCTAGGGCAACTACAGCAAAGTATTCTCGTTATGATGGCGGGTAAATCACTTCGCGTTAAACTTGTTATCGTGAGTTTGCTTGAACATAATTTTGATTAACAAATATCACATTTTCGTTCTTTTGACTCACACGCAAAGTTCGCAGTGACGAAAATTTTGGTTCACCTACGTTTAAACCTGACACAGCCCTACCAAACGCCAAGTAGCTGGGCTTTTTTATCATTGCGATTTCGCTGAAAGTTTGTTTGTCTCCATGTGTTAACGGTAAATATAACATGACGCCATTTTTTTGCAAGTGGCCATCGCCTGGGCTAAACAAGCGGAGTTGGTGTTGAAAAATATTTTCTTTAATTAACCTTCTTACCTGACACAGGCACACAGGCAAATCATTGCACACAGCCTATAGAAACTATGCTCTACACAAAACTACTATCGCAAATAAATTGAACCATGCAAAAACAAGGATCTCAATTTAAAATAGAAGTGGTCAGTACTTTGTTCAGCGGTTTCACATGAAACACAGATCAACATAACATTTTATGAAAATATAAAATAATGCATAAAAATTTCGTGGGAGGCTTTGATTGCTCGGTTTGTCCCCCACCCTGGTTGCGGGCCTAATTCAATTTACACGCGCATTAAACTCTGTGAAAAAGAGTTTTGATCTTTTATTGCTTGACCATTCTTTTGAAGTCTTGAGTACTGTGCACACTGCGCGAAACTGCATTGATAAAGGCGAATTATTGAACCTATAGCAATCCACTCTCGAAGCTATGGGCGTTTCTGCAGTTTATGTTTCATTTATATGTGTATACACTGTAAAATAAATTTTCGTATATCATGACTGTTCAACGACTATTTTTTTCAGATTACGGTTTTTCTTTAACAACATTTTTCAAAAAGAAATTCAAGGTAAGGTTTTTCAAAATAGATCCTACGTCAGTAGAACAACACCAAAAAGTTTTTTAAAGTGCAGCAAAAGGAGTGGTAGCGAATAGCGGTAGTGATAGCTCGCTACTATTTTTATTCAGTAACGGACGCAGTAGCGCAGCTATTAAATTTAACAAATAGCGGGAGCGGGAGCGACGCTATTAGTAAAGTAGCGGTTGCCCACCTCTGCATATGACTCAGCTAATAAACAGAAGCAGTACAAAAAGCCATCGCACAAGAAGTAATCCAAATGTCAGTGAACATTAGAGCAAATGAAAATACAATGGCCTGATAGTTGATCAATCTAATAGCTCCTTTAAAAATTTTGACTGGCTCCTGGACTGGGTAGACCTTAACGTTTACTCCGAATCCTGTTCCAGCTTGAAATGCAATCTCCGGCAGGAGTCCACCCTGGTGTCAAGTGAAATTTCTGATTTGCGAAATTTCTGACTTCACGCCATGTGCACATGCATAAAATAATATTCTACATATCGAATACGCGGATAAAACTGATGATTTGTGAAGAAGCGGCTTGCCTGCGCACTTAAGCACTAGGCTAAAGGAAGCTGCCAGTAGCTTTCCTGCTACTGGGGGATGCTATGCTTAGCACGTCGCATGTAGCAGCCACCGCGCTGCTACATCTGGCTTAGAGTTTTGTGTTTAGGTGAGTGGGTCAGGTTAGGGGTTGGGTTAGGGTTAGAAAATTAAATATAATTGAGGTCTAACACTAAGTCCAATATTTTTCAGTGGTTATAATTATTCCCGTACTGTAGCTTGTTTGTGGGTATCTAACATCTTACCAAAAAGTTTTAATTTACACAACACACATCAAAATAGTAATCGCCGAACTTTATTCCTTTACTCGGAGAAGCAAACTAGCTGACAAACAATAATAGGTCAGAAATTTCGCTTGACACCGGAGCTCCCATTCCGTGATCAACTCTGATCAGGGCTGTCTGACATCACCTCTGTCGTTTAGGATTATTGGGTACTACAGTGGTTTTCCAGCAGTGTTGCCGTTTGTGCGTTTTTATAAACTAACGTTCTCATTTTATTAAGCACATACTCTGATAAAATATGCCACCTGGATTCTGTTGTGAATTCAACTTTTTCGAAAATTTTACTTAATCATGTAAGGAGGCACTTACAAATAAACTGTATTGAAAAAATGAGTTTTTTCGCACAACTATCCAGCCCAGGTCGCATTTTGCCGAACAAAAGGTTGGTTTCGGTAATGGTCTGTTGACTTTGTGCCACTGGGAATCAAGTGAATCATGGTAATGGTGGTCGTGTGCTGTGTGTGTGTTTAGTATTCAACAACAGAAGACTGTGAATTGCGACTACATTCAGGTCCACTGGAAAGAGTTGTGTGCCATCAGCTTAATGTTAGCACCACCGAAGATCATGACAATTACTGCTATGATTTCGTGCGAAGATTACATGTTGTTTCATAGCCAACGGCAGGGTCAGGGTGTTAGGCACTGGTACGTTAGGTGTGTATGTTTCAAACAAACATTTTTTCCACACTCAACACTGCAGCATTCATTACCTGTTAATTTGAGTGAAAATAGATTTTTTGTTAGGCTATTAAATGACTACGTACTTGTAGTAACTAGGCGTCTGTGGGTTTCATTGATGCACCACATAATGGAATGGATTGAGTGCAAAAATGTAAACGATTGAGGAAGGCCTAGTAGTAGTACACAGACTACAGAGCAGCCTCCTAATCCTATTGAATTAATATGTGGGGTCTCGTCAAGTGTAGGTTGCATTTTGATTTTGCCAAACAAAATGTGTAAATCATTATCTATTTATGTTACTATGCAGTTGAATGTAGGCCTGCTCTGTTGTTGTGCACTTGCAGCGTATATGAATGTGAGTTGTAATGTTCCATGCATTTTTGTGTAGTATTGGTTGTTCGTTTGTAGCCTGTGAGAAGAAGAACTTGGTCAGCATGCTAGTCTACTGTGTGCTTAAAAAAATCATGTATGACTACCTTTATGGTTACCTGGGAAATGAAGTTTCTTTGACATTCCACCATTCCCATTGCAATGCATTACATCTTAACCAAACTCAATCTAAAATTTCACACTGCATGAATAGCTTCCTGTTATGTTATTTATTTATTTCAGCCACAAGGCCCACAAGACATGGACTTACACGCAAAGAACACAAAATAAAAGCACATGCGAAACTTCAACACAACTGAGCTGAGGCAATTACACACACCCCAACACATAAAAGACAAAACTGCCAGTGACATAGATGGAAGCAACTTATCAATAATAAGCATTTTAATGAGCTATAGTCATCTTTATTTCAGTTATTTTTTATGTTATTTTTGAAACAATTGTTAATGTTTTTTTTACACAATTCTTATGTTCACCTAATAGAAATAATAATACAATAAAGAACGGATATCAGTCAGTACTGATGTCATTAATGGATGTGTGATAACGTAACCACAGTGGAAAAAAACTAGTTGCACAATAAACAAATGTAAAAATACAATGTAAAAAATATTTTTTCATTGCAGTTTAATATCAGCTTCTCCCAAACATGTAATGCCAAAAGTTGCGATGTTTTAAAGTTATGTATTTTCACAACTAGTGAAACTTATTTTTGCATCCCACTGGAGGCTATTACCAAGAGTGGAACAGTTACCTTAGAGGAAGAGTCAGTCTAGGACAGTGCCGCGTTGCCAGTTCGGCAACGGGACGTTTCGGCAGTGGTGGTCGCAAATGTATTATGCGAAAAAATGTGTGTTTTTGAAATACTTTTAAGGTTAGACTACGAAGGATATTTGCTTCATAAGTGTTTTTGTTGTCATCCTGATGGCCAGTGACTAGTGTAGTTTCCTGTCCGTTAGGATTTTGGAAGAACTTAACTGTGACCGTGACCACGTGTGTAAAAAAATATGGCTTGTGACGTTTATTTTTGCTGGCATGAAGCGTTTGTGAGTTTACACAAATGTTAAGCCTGGACAGCATCTATTGCTTGATCTTTCACGTAGACAAGGGCGCATCTAGGGGCCTGTTTGACTGTCATGGCAGACCCCTTTGCACCACAGGTACTCAGCATTAAAACCAATAAAATATCAAACGCTATCACTGCAGGTCTTAAATGCAGGTGTTTTGGAACAGGCAACAGCCTACATTTCCCTTGTAACGTTGCATAGTACTATTGCGAGACAACAATGTTACTGTTACTTGTCTAAATAGCAACTGCGCAGGGACATGAAACAGTCCATGTTTTTGAACACTTGAAATTGGTACTACATCAAACGCACGTGTTTCTGAATTTCCTTTTCTGGCAGTGCTGGCTCTAATGCTGTCAGAATCTCATACACTGCCACGTACATGCAGGAGCTGTTTTGTAATATTTTCCTTCATGGGGAGAGGACAGTCTTGTATCACGATCATCGTTTTGCAGTTTCAGGCTAATTTTATCTGCTGTTTACACCTAGGTTATGACAAATTTAAGTAAGTTTGGGTTTTCCTCAACGTCACCCTAAGTAATGTGGGCTCATTTTAAGTGAAGCTATATTTTTATAAACAACCTCTCATATTGAAAGTCGCGACAACTAGCCTCAGAAATTATGGTCGCATTATCCAAACAAAATATCAGTTAAGCGTCGTATTTCGAAAATAGCCATTTTAGAATTAAGCAGTTGACGATGTTGTTTGCTGCGCAAGAAGTCTTGTATTGATTTCGAGTAATTTACTTTCACATTACGATGCAAAGTAATCAGAGCAATTGCAATGCAATCGTTCTTTTCTGCAGTGATTTTGCTAGTATATTTATAGCACTGCCATCTTGATAGACAGTGCAGTTGTGCAGCTGATTGTCAGTATCGATTTGATAAGTGTATGTATGTATGGATAAACAGCTCTCATTGCTGTAGGATTGGGACAAGTGCTAGACCGAATCTTGCGCCTACACGCTTCATGACAGCAGTGCGAACTTTTGTACTTTGGTGACATTCCAAAGGAAAACACATTTCAAATTTCATCACCGATAAAGAGTGATGATGACTGAAATTAAGCCAATACTTCCAAGAAATATTATTGGCTACAGGTCTGCCAGCGGACTTCCGTTGTTGAAAACTTATTCATCTGCCACCTGTAATGTGACACCAACACATGACAAGCATGCAGTAGATTGCATATGCTTGGTAAAAATGTACTAAACCCTAAGCCTAACTTCTAGTAAATAAAAACCTGTCCCATGAAAAAAGCAACTGCTACCACCAAAACGAAAGGCACCAGATCATGGTGAGAGCTGAATCAAAAACCATTTGCACAGTATATGTAGACGCATCCACCAGACTACCATGACAGTGCCGCTAGAGTGACAAACTCAGCATTTTATTCAAACCGTCTCCATGTAACTGCTGGCAGACCTATGGCCACTTCCTTATTTTTACTATTGTTGTGGTGTCATTGCTCACCATAAAATACCACTTGTTTGCAATTTCGGTTACATCATTTTATATCTGCAACCAAGATCCATTGCTGACGGATATTTGTCTTTTACAGGGCATAGGAATAACATCCAATCATTTTCATATTATTTAAATAAGCTGGAGTGAAGTAATTTTGCCCTTTGTGCTAGTTTTACTCATTAATGAAATTTTTTCTAAGGACATTAATAAGTTATGACCTGATTTTTGCTTCATAATCTTGCTGATTTTCTCACATGTTAAAATAATGTTTTGTATTTCTGCTTGCTTGAGTCAACTAAATAATATAAACCCAAGTTTATGTCAAATATCGAATTGCAGAACTCTAACCCAAGATTAACAAACTGTTAAGAATACTGATAAACTATTCTTGAAATTTTGGGTGTTCTCATCCACTGAATTTTATTTTCATTGTTGGATTTTTATTTAAATTTGTCACATTAATGCAACTTGGTTTAGGCTAGTGTGTTTGGCTTACATATTTTGATTTGTTGGCCTCAATATAGTAACTTGTGTTTTAATTCTTGATCATAAGTGCTCTTAGTAATAACTGATTGTAATGTACCTTTGAATTATTTGTCTGATTGCAGAACATGTTAGGGTGTCATGATTGGAATTGCATTAATAGTTCTTTGCATATGTATAACATTAAGTGATGAAGCCTGTGAGTACACCTAGCCCTAAAGGGAAAAGAAAGCAGAATATATCTGCTTTTTTTGGAAGAAGTCCTACAGGACAACATGTTGCTAAACGAACACGTTCAAACAGTAGTTTGTATGGTGGTGTTGAAGATGGTAATATTGCAAGGCGTAGCACAAGAAGTTCATCTGGTGATACTTTCTTTGAGCTTCCTTATTACAAACCTCTTCCGAAGAAGTTAGCACATGGTATTGGGTATTTCCAGTTGTTTTGTGTTTTCTATAAGAATGTTTAGGTGCAACAAAAAGTGATTTGTTTTTTAAGTTATGGTTTGCATCGATATTGTTGCTAACAAATAGCTTTTTTGATAGAGTAAAATGAAAAGTCCTGTACATATATAATTTTTTTCTTATTTGAATTTTTTTAACAGACAAAAGAAATCTTAATGGACGAACCAAGTGCTTTTCTAATACTTCTCAATTCTCTTCATCAGATTCTTCAGTGGAAACTGGTCTTCTGATGAATAACGCAAGAAGAAAAACTAAAATAACTCGGTTACACCAAGGTAGTATTAGATGCATAGCATTCTTGTTATTAGTAAGATTGTAAATGTTTTCTTTAAGTTTTTCATTTATTTTCATGCCAAAATTTGTACTGTATTTGGTAGATGAAATAATTTCGAAGTTTTAAAGTAGTAAATGTCAATGTCTTAGATCTGTTCATAATGTACTTGAATGATTGCCAGATAGATTTGTAGTTGTTTCATTATACTAAAATCAACAATAAGCATTAGAACATTGTTGGTTAAAGTTTAAAGTCTTAAAAAATGTTGTATGCCAACCAAATGAACAATATTTATTTATGTAGCCATATGTTTAGTAAATTTTAAAAGTTATAAACAAATCAAGAAAGCGTTTTGCGTTTCTGAACAGTTGAAAATGATTTTTCAGATCAAATTAAAGATGATGAAACAACTGTGTGCAAAACTAGTTGCCTGGAAGAACATCACAACAAACTGAAGTTACCATTGTCATTCCAAGTGCCAGTAAATGGGGCAACTCAAGAAAAAAGCAGAACAGTGTCAAACACTAATTCTTCATTTTCAACAAACCTTGCACTCTTACCTATGAAAAATGGTTTGTCTAATAAAGGTTTACCTTGTCACACTGTTATTCGCAATGGGGATTCTGTGAGCAACAACAGCAAAGAAGCTTTTGAAGTGAAGCAAAGTCTGTCTTTTCCTGGCGAGGTATTTGAGCAATTTACTCATGAAACATCTGACACTTTTCTTGAACCTAAACCTCCTCAGACATCAAGGAAACGACATCTGTCAGAGGTAAATCACAGCTCATTATTTTTTATATTCAGCTTTTTTCGTTGGCAAACTAACTTGATAAAAAACTGTTTGGGTCATAAAATCAGGTTAAATAGATTCTTTGGGCAAAGTCATGTGAATGTCATAACAGTGTATATTCATTGCAGTGTATACTGTATTCATTCATTGCATTCAACTGTTGGATAAATACCTAATATCGGAAAGCCCAAGCGGCATGTGTGCAAAGCTTCGAACTGTGGCAGCAAGCAACAATAGAGATCACGTGCCACGATCACTCTATTATTGCTTGTTCGCCCCACGTATATTTGGTGTTGTTCTTTGCGAACATTCTGTTCGTGGTGAACCGCGCATCTCAGTGCAACGCCAACGGAGAGGTTACAACACCAGCATCTCTTCTATTGAATGAGTACTAAGTGTTTACGATGCAATATGTTATTAACCTTGGAAACAAAAGTAGTTTGATTTCGATATTATTTGTAAGTTTCAACGTACATGCCTGTTAGTCCTCTAAGTTACCTTGGCCCACAATGTAGATAGTTGTATGTGAAAGCCTGAATTTGTAGTTAAAATTTTGTACCAATGAATCAGTAATGATTGCAACTAGTTTTCTAGTATGAAGCAGTGAAACAGGAAAGCTGATGTTCAAGAAATTGGCAAACTATTGAGAAACATTCCAGCACAGTTATAAACTTTGTCTTAGTTTTTAAAATTTAGTTTTTGCTTCATAGTTTCATGAAAGTCATGACAATGACTGTTGAAAGTAAACAGCCGATCATTTATTACCAAATATTTTATATCAATAAATATTGCAACACCACAAAAGCTCAACTAGTGGCTGAAAAGCCATGCAAGCAACAGTACCAGAACCTTGGTAGCAAAGATGTTTACTTTGTGCTAATGAAGACAACCTGTAATCTCTTTGTACTTGGATTTCTTTTCTGCAGATAAAATGCTCTTTGGCCATGCCAGAAAACATTTTTCCCATAGGCTGTGTTTTGTGTTTTGAGGGAGCAAAATGGTCTGAAAGCTCTCCAATGGTCTCTCAACTTTCAGTAGAACCTCATTTTATGACCCCCATTAAAATCGCTAAAACTTTGCTTTTCGACAACATTGGTATTGAGATGAAATAGTTACAGTCTCTTAAAATTTCTCAGCAACCACCACAGCCAAACCTTCAAAGAACCCTGCTTGTAGGTATGTGGAATCCCATTGTTGTGGTAATTTATTGTTTAGTTGTTAATTAATGAAAATTTCTCTTTTGTTCCTCTCCAACATCAATCACCATCAAGATGTACTTACAATATATTCTGTAGTGTATATTATGAAGCATTACATTTACAAGAAGCAAATGGCACAGTTCATAATTATTCGAGATGTGTGCATGAAAAATAATAATCATCTTAAAATTGCTCTAAATTTAGAGCAGATTAGCAAGTCTTTCACTGCAAAATCAATTTTCTTTGGTCAACACTATAGGGTAAAACACAGAAAAATAAATTTGAGAAATAAAAACATTCTCAAAATTCATGAGTTTTACCAATTTTTATTAAAAACAAGTAACTCAAGCATTTTTGCAGTCTCACACATTTATTCTAGTTCAAATGTATGTATTTTGGAAGGTTCTTTTTTCATGTTCTTTTTTTAAGTAAAAAGCCCATACTAGATAGGTAATCAACCACTACCCAGGAAGCTGTCCACATTGCCCTGGTGCGAGTAGATAACAGTGGTAACTGAAAGTGAAAAATCCCCTACAATGGAACCATGGGGTCAATATTACCCCAGCCTCATATAATAGGCCATGTCTTTCAAAGTATGTAATGTTGTGAATTAGTGTGGTGCTGTATTTTTTTACAGCTTTTTAGTGACCTTGTCATGTAGGGACAGCTGTGATCATGTTTTTTTTATTATCACCAGTTGTCAAAAGAATATTAAAGCATGGGCGTAAAATTTTCTGTGGCTGTTAATAGCCCACAGGAAGTTTTATTAGCGCACACATGTGCATGAAGTATAAAATGTAAAAAAAACGTTCGCGCCCTCCAAGTTTTTGATGGCATGGTGCAAGTAAGCAACCGCATTTTTGCATCCCTGTGTTAAAGTATATAGACTCCACAACTTCAAAAATTTAGGTTTGCATTTATAAAAAGCCTTACAGCTAACAAAATTCTTTGTTAAGTTATGTAACAGCATAAAGATTTTCAGTACTAAAACTGCATTTAAATACTGGTGTTGAATTCAATTAGCTTGTTGCTAGACATGGCAATGATTAATAATGACTGGATGTCTTAACCTTGGACAAAGCTTACATTTATATTTGTATCCTTGAATTTTTATCTTGCTTATTTCTGTCTACTGTGTACATGCTTCTACGTGCTTCTATTTTGAACGGACAAAATGTTTGTATTTTGTTTGCTGTGTACACTTCAAAGCTGAACGCACATGTTATTGAGGTATGCTGTAATTTCTTCATAAAAGGAGTTAACATTATCCTGTTATGTGAGTTTTGACCAGGTCGTGCAACTTATGGCAGTTACACAGTTTGTCAGGCTGTCTTATTTTTTGTTTTGCAGAATGATCAAGTTCTTAATAGCATGCGTAGAATGCGAAGACTATCGGAGCGTGGAGAAATGGCATCAGTCATTGAACTAGTCTTCAACCATAAAAAAACATGTGCAAAGAAAAAGTAAGCATGATGACTTATTCGTGTATGAAGTATTTTGAACATAATCCTTTTTGAAGTTTTTAACGGGTGGGCAATTGAGGAAATGAAAATGTGACTATCATGCACCTCAAGTGAAAGGGTCGAATTTTACCATTAGCAATATTTCTCCGCCAGCAAAAATTACTGCTAGATCAGCTGGCACACCACGTTACATGAGAACAAATTGGTGAAGACACAATGTACCTTTATGGAGAACCAAAACAGTTGATGTAGCATGTCAAAAGCCATCCTCAGTGTGTGTTAAATTTGCGCAGTAAGTATTGTTCACTAATTTAATTTGCGGGTATTTTATAGCTTACAAACCTTTCCTGCTTATCCAATAGCACAGCGGAACTTTTTCTGGCGTCCCAATATAAGTGACTAGCTGTGACTCTGCTGAAAAGTTATCTGATGCTTGTGAAAATAGGCTGTTTTAAAAAATGTTTGTATAAAGAATAACATATGGTTACACCACATGGCTTTCTGTACTGGCAACGATTGATCACCTCAAAAATTACTTTGCTCTTTTCGTCATGATAACCATGCAGTTAACTCGCCTTTAATGCAATTCTACATATGAAGTTGCTGTGTAGTGTGTGTTCTTCATTGCTCTTCGCATAAAAATATTTGCAATCTTGACATAATTTGCGGCGTGTCACACTCGGTCAAGGTTCACAGTTGTTTGTCTTCGGTTCTGCTTTTAAACAAAATGGGAGATTTTGTTTTTGAAAAAACAATATGGTTCACAGTCTTATTAAAACTAGTTTTAATGCACTTTGTTTTGGTTAATTTTTTGCAGTAATTTTACAAAACTGTCGATGTTTTTTTACTTTGCGTCATGTATGTTGCATGTATGTAGGATGAAGTGTTAAATGTTTTTGCGCCATGCTGTTTTTAGTTGTGCTGTTGAATGCCTCTTTTTCTCTGGTGATTTCATTGGTAAAAACTGCTTTGGGTGTTTTTTATGTGTGAAAGGTCCTTTCTGAAGTGATTACATTTTGATCTTAACTCAGTTCCAGCCATTTACCAGAAAATTTTGACGATTTTTAAAATGCTTTTTAACTGTTTGAGTAGAAATTTGAACAATGTGTGAAGAGAAACGTACCTTCGGAAAAGCATGGCAGTTCTTACATAGCCGAGGTGCTACTGAAGAAGTATGTTGCTGCGGCAAGTTTTGCCCTTAATTGTTAACTCAACTAAGAGTTACGAGTACGCTAATTTCGGTAAATAGATTCGTGAATGCGTCTGAGCATAACTAAGTGTTGATGGTTTTGCTCAGCATTCAAACAGAGCATAGTTATGGTGTCATGGGAACATTGTTTGTGTCGGGGCTTGTTACCTATGCAGGTTGTCATTACACAAAAATTTGTGTTTCAGTTCCGTTTCGCCCAAAAAACACAAGAAGCTTGAGTCTCACGTTGAGGATTCTTGTTCCGGTACCACTGTGAGTCCACATCGAACTGGCAAGAAGCTTGGTTTGGTGCGCATGCGCGATCGCAAAGACGTTACAAAGCCATCGCGCAGTTTACGTTCTCGCACTGGCGAGTCTTTGTCCACTTCTTCAAATGGCCCTGGGAGCGCTGCTGAACGTCAAGGTGTTGCTCTTAATCCCAGCCACGCTGCTGAAGCTTGTGATGATAAGAGTTTTTCTAAAATGTTGACAAGTCGGCATTTGGCGACTGACGCTGAGAAACAAAAATATGATCGAAGCTGCACATCATTGGAGGCGCATCAGGCTGCAGAAGTTAATAACACCACGTGTGGTGAGGCATCTCTTGTAATTAACAACAACGAGGATGGCTGTGATCAGAAATTCATAGTAAGTGTGTTCGAATCTTTGTTTCTTGGCTAATCTTGACGAATGAAAGTGCTTCACAAAACGTGCTGGTGCATACTGCACAAGGGTGTGTTGTTCGGAATACATTTCGCGCAGTGACGATTCGCATGACTAAAAATGTGCATTATTTGTGCTTTTTTCGTAGTCTGTGTGTTTCTCGCGCGCGCCAATGTTTCGCACAATCTATAATGAATTGGATCCGGCTGCAGATATCTCTTTTGTTTAATATTCATTTTAAAAAACGAAACCTTGTTTTCATGTTGTAATTGAATGTGAGAATTTTAGCCTCTGTTGGTGCTTTTTTTCTAATCAGCATGCTATTTTGAAGTAAGCTAAAGTTGCTAAGTGAGATCTTGTTTTCCAGCATTGGTTGGAAAATGTTCTAGGAAGTACTTGTCGTTTTCTGTTTTGATGATGTTATTTCGAAAACTTTTTTGTTGTTTCTGGTGTTCAGGCAAATAAGTTATATTAACTCGCAGAAATCTTTACAAGCAAAGAGCCTGAGCTGTCAGTATGGGGAATCTTAACCGAAAGTAATTTTGCTCATCACGTTCTGAAATGATTGAAGGAAAATATTCCCGTTCTTCACTATCGTCTTATATTGTCCGTCTAAAGCAGTGGTTCCCAAAGTGGGGGTAAATTACGCCCTGGGCGTCATATGCGATCATTCGTGGGGCAACGCGGAACCAAAACCACAATGTTCTGTATTATGAGCGATAACTGTGAAATATTGAGGGTAATAAGCAGGGTTGAGAAAAACCCGGGTTTTTTCAAAAAAAACAACCCACCTGTTTTTTTTTTGTTTTTTTTTCAAAAAAGAAACGTTTTTTTGTTGTTTTTTTTAAAGAAAGTTGTGGTATGACATCGATACCTTATTACAAGGCGAACGTAAGATGTTGATTTTGTTAAACTCAGTTTCCGTCTTCGCAAGATGTAATTCATGATGTCGTTGTTCAGGACGATGCACTGAACACAGAAGACATGTTCGTGAAGTGGCGCCGACGAACTCTTCGCAGTTCCAGTACATCATGCCAGCCTGACTTTTCTGCGCTTAGTCTGGATCTGATGATCCACAGGACTAGAAAAAAGCCAAAACCGTTTGTTCGTGGTATGGCCTACCCAAGATTTTTCGTAACGTATCTTTTTTGCTGTTTACATTGCTGCCGCAACTCTGTGATCGTGCTGTTATGGCAACGAAATTTTTGTATTCTTGTTGTCGATGTGTCGCTTAACTACAGATGCGCTTTCGACATGCTTCGACTTCATTTTTTCCCAGAAAAGGTTGAACCTTCCTACACTTAAATGATAGTCAGGCTTATATAATTTGCAGCAAGTTTTTCCATGATTGACTTCATACAGGATTTGCGTTCATGTTTTCAAAGTTGGCNAAATTGGTTAGCGTCAGTGGAGTGACAATTCAAGGTATTAAAAACAGATTTTGGTTACAAACAAGTTTGAAGACTCACAGTTTCGACAGACCAATTTATTAAGAATATTTCTATCGTGTTCACAGGTGCGAACTCATCTTCGGACACGGAACTGGCAGAATCCAAAAATGAAGATGCAGCTGAATCTGAAATAAAAGTAACTGATGAAAACGAGTTCTCTGCTTCAGTGCTGCTCGACGAAGAAAGCAAGGGAAAATTAAATCAAGAAGAACAACAGACTTTATCTACGGAGAACGCTTCAGAACGGCCAGATGCGAATTTGCTCTCTGAAGGTGTTTCGCCAGTACAGTCTGTCGCTGCCAACAGTCAGGCTCCATCAAAGGTATTCCCTTCATGTTCGCGCTTTCGCGGAAAGATTCGCGGCAAGGTGCGCGGAAGGAGAAAAGCCAGCTTTTCCAGTCAACCGTTTCCAACTTCGTTGAAAGATCCTCTCGATCCTCCTCCCTTGTTCGAAGAGGAACCTCCCAGCGGTCCTGACGTTTACTACTTCGAGTCCGATCACGTCGCTTTGAAGCACAACTCAGAGTAAGTTATCTGTTGGTCTTTTGGTTTCGTTGCTATATTCGGACGTGAATGTAAGAATGGTAAATAATGAAACCTGCCTTTGTGATGAGCTGGTGCTTGGTCGTTTCGTGTGCAGGCTTTAACTCAACGTGTTGTTGAATTACGTGTTCAAAATTGATTGGACACATCTTGGTCTGCTGGTTATTATGGAGTGCTGTGATCTTTCCAAGGAATAAATTCTAATCCTTTTTATCATCAGTGGCATTACGATATCCCCGTTTGAAGGTTGCTGTCGTCGTAACAGGTCTAGTGGAGTTGTGTTCAAAACCATAGCACTTTTTTAACCAGTAACGTTTAACTGGATAATCTAGATTACCTTTTTGAGTTTTAAAGTTTTTTTAGGACTTCAGGAAAAAATTTGGAAATAAGATATCCTAGCTACGAGCCAGTCCGGGGAGGATGTTTAAAGGCTGCCGTAAGTTTAAATGGTGCCACCAGAGTGTGACTATGTGAACAAAACGTTGCTACTGGGTTGTAGAACTCGTCTTTGCTGCTGGTGGCTAGTGCCAAAAGACTCTACAAACTATGAGCTGTTATTAATGCTGATGAGTAAAAAACACGTATTAAAGCACAAACTTATTCATGAACCATGTTCGTTTCGCCGTGGTTTTTAATGCTACCTCCAACCATTTGATTTTGCGAGTGAGCGGAGACGTCAAGACGTCAGCTGAAGTGAAATCGCGGATAAAATCCTCGCAACTGGTTCATTTCAAGACTGAGTCGACAACCGCAGACTTGACTTTGATTTCCGTTGTGATGCTCCCTGCAAATTGCTTTCTTTACCGTTCACTATTCATCTTCGTACCATTTCTGAATGAATCTGTGCAGCTACAATAAAGACAGACTGATTAATGCACGGGTGCACAACCTTTTCGATGTTGCCGGCCGCATTACGTTTATTTTTATGAACTACAGCCGCCAGTATTTTCAAGATATATTTCGTTTTTTTGCATTGCTCCTGTTCTGCTTACACACGTCTGTTTGACGGTCTTTCTACTATGTATCTGCATACAGTAGACAAAGACTTTTTATTAATGCACGGTCGCCATAACTTATATTTTAAGTTACATGTGCATGGCCGCATACATTTTTGTCGAAGGCCGCAGGTTGTGAACCCCTGGTTTAACGTAATGAATGCCGATTTTTTATACCACCTTCTGCGGCTAAACTGAATTCCGCTTCCTAATTCCATGCCCTCAGATTTGTAGGAATAAAACTGCCTGAAAGGAAATTGTTAGTCGCTGATTTAATGTAACTTGTTTCTTTGCTCAGTTACCATTCAGTTCTGCGGGTCGCAGCCATGTTGGAGTCCCTCAGGCAGCAGGCAATCAAAGATTTGGACGTGTTGGATGAGAAACTGCAGGAAGCCCTCGATGATCCGATTTCGTTTGTCGATAAACTCCATAAGAAGGTGTCTAAACTTTTGTGAAAGACAACGACTATTTTATGTGCTCTCAGACGATTTTTATAGGTCACTGATTGCGCACGTATATCGGTCTTTGTTTTCACTCTTAATGATCTCGGAAATATGTATTACATCACTCATGCGGTATTGAGCAGTGTCAAAATCTTTGCGGGTAAGCGTTTGTCAATTTATAGTGATAATGACAAAATTCATTTTAAACAATGCTTATTAGAAGTTTCTCTTCTTGAAGGTGATTATGCGTTCTTCGAACACTTCAGCTGTAAACGAACTCCGCAGCTTTTTTAACTCAAGGCTTAACGTACCTTCAGTGTTCACCGTTAATCGCTATAACACACTGATATCTTCCTTTCAAGGCATTTCCTCGTTGATTATTCGCCACTTGGGTAGCCAGAGCGAGAACTTGTAAAATCAAACATTTCACATGGTAATTTCGTGCATCCGTTATTTAAAGTTCTGCCAACTGAAATTCTGAAATGTCAATTATACATTTTCCATCACTTTCGATCAGGAAGGTTTGGCGTAGAAAGAAGGAATCATAGCGGGAGGTGGGACCTTGATCGGAAGGAACCGCTGGAGATGGCTTTCTTGTGATGAACTGTAGTGATTTTTTTGCATTATGGCGGCGCCCGCAGCTTTCGTGCAACGTGCACCTCTGATTAACTGCTTAAACGGCTTTGGTTAAAAAGTCTGGTATTAGCCGCGAAATTATTTAGGGTTGCCTTGCTAAGTCCATGGAAAGCGGTCTCACTTATGTGGATGATTGTAATCATGGCATTTTTGTAAGGATGGAAATGTTAAAACATCAGGATGTTTGCATTTACTTCTTGCTTTATTCCGTGCTTCATTCTAAGGCAATGGTTCTCAGACTGGGCGGAATCGCCCTTTGGGGCGATTTTGAAGGGCAAGGCGGCGAACAAAACAAAGGGGCAATAGGGGTGTAAAACAATACACAGGGGGCGAAAATGCTCAACCACTAGCACTAATCCATCATTGAGTTAATTTCGGTTGTTAACTTAATGCTCTCAAAGCAAAGAAACCGCTTATTGATTTATAAGCAAGGTGATCTGCATCTACCTCACTAAAATGTCTTCCAATATATCAAAGTTTGTGAAGGCCGCCAAGCACATCCATCACATTGAACTGGGGACGATGGTATGTATCGATTTCTTTAAATAAAATTCCTTAAAAATACTACTTCGTGTTTGCTTATCAGACTTGGGGGGTGACAACGATGTGTCGATATTGAAAAGGGGGCGATGGAGCAAAAAAGTTTGAGATACGCTGTTCTAAGCGATATTAACGCAGCGCAGTTAGTCATATTGAACACAGAGTTAGTAGATGCATGAATTGTGAATGAAGCTGATAGGCCGTGACGAAACTGTTTGTGTCTCAAGACAAACGTCTATTTTCTGATGTTGGTTCTTAAAAGAGTCATAGAGGGTTTATCGTGTTTCTTGAGTGAATGCAAAAGCCTAGGAGACATGGCAAAATAATCATTTATCGTGACTGGTTAGTACTTGTTTTCAAGTAACCAAGAGAAATGTGTTTTTTTCAACGCCCACCAGCTTTCACGCGGCGATACGGACTAAAGTATAACGCACAGTTTGAAATTTCGCAAAGGCGGCGTTGCACGCGAATCCACGTAACCCACTGGGGTCAGTGACGTTTTTCGTATTTTTTGGATTGAGCCACTGTTTTTGTTGTGGTTTTATATCACAATTATGCAAACAACGTTTGAGAAAGGTTGGCCACTGACGAAAAGGCCTCAGGCCTTGTACGCCGCTTTTCACTTCAAAGTTTCATGCCTTATATGCTCTTACAGGCCGATACAGGGTTGCCCAAACCCTTGAGGATCCCGCAACTACCTCAGATTGATTGGTCGCAGTATGTGTCACAGTTTGGAACTTTTGACCAAGTCTTTTCGAACTCTGCGTTTCCGTCACCGTCTAAACCCCTCACTCGACGCAAGAAGATCAGTTTTGTGTCCGGTGTCCCTTCCAAATCCGCGGTAAGTTGGACGTTGTTAATTCTAATGCTAAGATTTTGTTGAAGTTCGTGAAGATTTTATTNAAAGTGACAGCCACTAATTTTTTTAAATCGCAGTTTTGTCTTTTGTCGCTATTACGAAGACTAGTTTGGGTTAGACAACGTAAGATGTTCATGGAAAGGAAATATTCATAGCGCTGCACTGCTGTAGGTTTTTCTTATTCCTCCTGTTTCATACAATTAAAAGTCTTTGCTTAGGAATGTCACGAAAATGCATAGCACCCCAGCGTTTCATTTGAAGCGTTTTACTTAAAACTTTACAACCTTAAACAACGCACTAGTTTCTTTTCGCGTAACGTCACTGTTATAACAATAAGGAAAAGCCCTGCAATCGTGGTCAGCTTGCCTCAATGCAAATAGTGCGCGTGTGACATTCCCAGGCAAGTTTTTTGCTGATTTGACAAGATACGGTCGCAGATACTGCAAATTATCGCTAGTTGTTTGCCTTTAATGTTTATATATCTTGCAGGCTTCATCCTCAGAATCAAACAGCACAACAACGGTGCGTATTAAGTCACTCTATTTTTGTTTNAAATACNAATAAAAAAACATTTTCTATGTCGGACAAGTCTCGGTTGTGACGGAGTTTTTGACTCGCTCGGATTGCGACGATAAGACAGCCACATGTGAAGTTCGAACTTTTGGTTTGCTGCGCAGGATTCGAGCAAAGCCCGTTCCGATACGTTCAAGAAACCTTGGACCGTTGAAGAGCAGCGTAAACTCGAAGAACTGCTGATCAAGCACCCACAGGAAGCGAATGAATCCAACAGGTGAATTGTCAATCTGCTTTTTCGCAAAACGTTTATCCACTTTACACTGCATTGTTATTGGATTGACGCGTGAGCAATTCGTCGCCCTTGGCTTACCTTCGTGAACGCACTTGCGAACTCGACATTGGGACGTTTTTACACTGCAAGGAATTCGAAGATTTGCTCCGTGCGATTGGCCTATGGCAATGGCGCTCAAACCGTGGCCCGCAAGGCCCCCTGGAGTGGCCCGCGAAGCAATTTTCATTGGAAAGAAAACTTAACACTTTAATCATTTAAGAGAATTTTTTGGAGAATTTTTATTGAGGTTATTAATTCTTGTGGCCCGCGAAGGGTTTCTGAAAGGCAAATGTGGCCCACGAGCCAAAAAGTTTGAGCACCACTGGCCTATGGTATTGCGAAAGCTGGGGAGTAGGTTAAAATTAAATGGTGAAAGCTGATTCCACTACAGAAAGGTGCTTTTCGTAGGTGAAGTTGGAATCGCCGAGATGTGATTTTATTTAGCGTGGTCTGAAAAATAACAGCCAGCAGAGAAAATCGTTGAGAACTGTTGAGCGATGAGGTGATGAAAACCGCGTCAAATCGTAACTGTACTCTTCAAGTGACTTTAATAGAATTTGAACAGCTTCTACAGGGCAGGAAATGGGAGCTTGTTTTTACACTGTAAAGTCACTTTGTTTATTTCAGTTAAGATCATTACCCAGTCTATTCTCTGCAGTATAATACAACAGAATGTCAAATATGAGGATTCACAGCACTTTGTAAGTCGTNATATATGAACAGTAGGTACTGCACCAAATTGCAATTATAACCTATTTCACANAGTTTTATGACACATTTTATGCTACTCCATGTGTTCCATTATGAACTGAGGAAATCATAGCCACATAACTGGGATACAAAGTTCAAAGTGTAGCCTA
>JGI24159J19872_10003448_pt1 | contig 19693 bp, 14 predicted proteins | sample Ectturendosymbi4_FD_19872 | JGI IMG/M metagenome (IMG submission 19872) | reverse complement strand
ATGCAAAACGACAAAATTTATTGACTTTAAATTCAGAAGTATAGTCTAAGTATGACAATTCAGTAACATTCTGACACTCTCATTCTATTTCTGAGTCTCATAGGAAATACAAATGTGTGCTGTCCCATCCCATGGAATTCCCATAGGAATGACATTCCCATGGACAAGCCTGGTTATTGTCTCTAATTTTTACTGATTGTTGCCAAAACACTTTGATGTGTTTTGGTCCCTGTGGTCATATTTGTGTTACTGAAATTGTTTGAAAAACAAAAAATTGGCACTTATTTTGCGTAGTTAATTATTGGAAAAAAACAAAAAATGTAAACGTGAAAATTCATCGCTGTTTTCACAATCTTCTTATTGATTTCGCCGAAAAACACCTCCCAACAATGATCGCGGATTTACGGCCACTAAAATCGCAGATGCAGTAAAGGTTAATCATACGTTGAATTTCTGGTTTTCAGGTGGAGATTCTTTGTCTTTGGTGGGTGAAAAGGTGACTGGAGTCATTGGCACTCAGGACAACAAGGCATATATAACATGCCGGATTATCGGAGAACTTCCGCAAGATTTACCAACTTATAAAATTTGGATGGACCCCAGCGGATCGACTATAGCGTTCAACGAAGAAGTTGTTAACGCGAATTTAAAGCCCAGGTAAGAGAACGCTGTTGGTGAATTGTTAAAAAAATATGAAATCATTAAGATAACTAGGCCTGATTGAGATTTTATCCTCGTGGTCCGTTCGCGTTCCGTACGATCCCAAGCGAACTTGCAGTGAAATCTTCAAAACCGTTTAGTCTGGCGATTGTAATTGCCAATGCCAACTGCACCTGCCGTGACGTGATCAAAAACCGTAAGACACCGTTTCTACTGTGGCCAGACAAGATTTGGAAGAAGTAAACTCGGGCAACCTTCACGTCAAAAAATTTCAGCTATCTCTCTGAAACGTATCTTAAAAGCTCTTGGGTCGCTATGGCATGACTTCAGTATCAGGGACTCTTTGTTGCAAACTCGTCAAGTTTTGGCGTACAGTGTATAAGCTGGTCATTTTGTTGAGTTTCAGTTTGACCGTAAGTATCGGAGATCAGAACATTGCTGCCTACAGAGCCAATCGACGTTTTGGAACGGATGTTACGCATTGTACTTCATAATTAGATACTCCCTACTCTTTCGTATGGTTTTTAAAGAAAACGAAAAGTCTGTTTTAGTAAATTCTTCGTTTTTCCGAATCTGGTGTTTGATACTGCACTTACCGGAGCAAATTTCTCATTAATACTTCTGAACAAGTTCTTTCAAAACTCGTGTGTTTTAACATAACTCTTGTGTATCTAACATTTTTCGTAAGCAGCTCATGCATCGGTAAAAGATCGATGAAGAACAAGCTTGCATATTTTTAAAAAGTGTTTTCCGACTTTTAAAAGTATTTAATGCGTTGCGGCAATATTTCGTTAAAACTTAAAGGAATACTTTTTAGGGTGACCTACATTGAGACGGAAGATCCCAAAGAAATGAAGTTGAGAATAACCAAACTACAGTTATCCGACGCTGGAAATTACCGCTGTGAGATAGCTGGTCTACCTGAAAAGCTCACTTCAACCTCGAATTTAACTGTTAACCGTGAGTTTTCTCATTATTTATCTGACCTGCTCAAATTTGAATTTGTAGTTATAACCAAGATAAGCTATTTTGTTACTACGCCGAAACGTAAACCATTTGGCTCTACCATTTTCGCGTACGTTTTTGTTTCCAAAACCGAAAGGTAATCCATCCTGAGTTTTCTTTCCGCCTTACCTGGTTCATATTGTTATTTGTGGTTGTAACAAAGATTTTTGCCTTTTTGCATCTGGAAGTCATTTTGCTCCCCAGGCGAAACGTAAGTCATTTGACCAGCTCAGTATCGCCCATTCGTTGGGCTGTCAGGGACTTCGCGACGACCGATTGACAGTCGTTCTGTTTGTAGTTGCCACCTTTTTTGCTGTGATCCTTCGTGCTAACTGTTGGTGCTTTCAACCCATTTCAGATATGTAGTAGTGATAACGAAATCAATAGAAAAATTTTGAAAGTAAAAACCGACCCTTGATTTTCGTATCTTGGGAAAAGAACCACGCAACAGACCAGGATGAAAGCACCAATCCCGATTTCCAGGTGCGACTTACAGCTCAACAGTAACACAAATAGAACAACGAAAGCTATCGTTAAAACGTGAAACACCAAAACCACGTGTAACCGAAGTAGATTAAGATTTAATCATAGTTGTAGATGCCGAACATGCTAGTGGACGAAAACATAAGATGCTCTGTAGAACGTCATTGTGGATGATTCTTTCAGAAACAGACGATCCTCTGGATACAGGCAAAACACATGACAGCAATTCAGGGCGCAGCGGAAATGTCGCCATTGTCTTGTATGTCGCTAGTGCGTCACATTGCTGCTGGCTGATCTGCCAGCAGCGCTTCGGTAAGGACGGCGGGTGGTGGTTTGTTGCACACCACCATGGTTAGTGGCAAGCCAGTCCTGTTTAGCTGTCACCCCCGATAAACGGAAGCACCGACTCTGCCTTGCGCTTATCAAATGTTTGCGAGCGAAGTAAATCTGAAAACCGTTCTGCTCGATCGTGGATGTGCAACTTCTTCAGCAGAGCAAAGCAATCTGCATGTCTTCCATCAGTGGCCCTTTTCCTCTACAGTCTTTCAGATCGGGANAGGCTCGCAGTTAAAATTTGCAAGTTTTGTACAAAATCGCAAGTTTATGTGACCCAACTAATTTATGCATGTGACAGTAACTTAGGTTTATGGGAATTCGATGTGTGTGATGCAGAATGCTGCGCCGGAGCTGGAGCCGCAAAACCCGAAGCACTGTGCGGCTGACAGGTCGTGCTCAGGTTGGATTGCAGAAGATGTTGCCAACACGGCGCAGCTATTAATTACTTTTGGAGCTAGGAGAGGACAGCAAGTTTATTCACACCCGTACCATTTTCTCTTTGATAAGCGCTTCTTGAAAGCTACACGCGCTCACTGCTTGACAGTATTTTGAACAGTAGGGGCCTCATTCGAAGTTTGAATCAAACCTATTCAGTGTTTAACGACATGCGCCGTATCGTTCTAAACCTGTTTTCTTACCATTTTAACAGAGTATCCGACAGTCGCCGTTAACACTTTGCCTGGGCCTGCAGAGGAAGGCACACCACATACATTTGCAACATGCATTGCCAGCAATTCGAAACCGGCACCGTCTATGTGGTAAGCGACTTTGGTATTGCGTCACCGTTTCAACTGAAAAGGTTGGCAGCGTAAAAGTTTACGACTGTTGACGAAGTTGTTGTTTCCACACGGTTTAAATTATAAGCCTTTTTTGGGTAATCGATATTGCTGAATGTGATATTTTTTAAAAGACGGATGGCGCAACTCCACGTGCAGCCGTTGGTTTGAGAACAAAACGCACGTATTCGTTTGGACTTTGGCTCTTGAGCGAAACTCTGTCTCATTGTACGCTGGCGCTGAGGCGAACCGTCCTTTCAAAATGTTCTTTCAGGGTATGAATTTTGGGTGACACTGACAACACATTAAAGAGTTTTTTTAAGCGCGTTGCAAGCCAAAACATTCCAACCAAATGTTGCCATTTTCGCTTTTAATAGTAAAAATAACGGTGCTGTTTTGTTAGAAGTGCGAATCTCTTTTTTATGCCATAGCAAGAAAACACAGCTTTTATTCTCGCTATACAAAAAGACTTCAATTGCTAGGCCATATTCGGAATGTTTTTCAACGTTGTATTTTAAGAACGGGCCATGTACAAAACGTCGACGGTTCCCATCGCAGCGATAGATCAACGTTACCGCGAAACATGCGATGAAATCCTAAAGACTTTCAGTTACCCCGCCCCGTTACGCACTGATTGCAATCAGACAGTTAAAGCTACATCTCAGCGCTTGAATGCGCCCTGATAATAATCGCAGCGTCAAATTGTTTTCCATTAACGTTGTCTCACTTTTCATGGAGGAACTCGCCAACAAACGACGGAATGCCATTTTCCTGAGCACTTTTTTACCCTCTTATTTTCTTTGACACAGATAGTGCCCTACAATTGGTACTTTGGTGAAGTTTCTCATTCTAACGTGTGAAACGTTTTCCGCTTTTGCGTGCCTACAGGTAAAATGCATCGCGATCAACTGCTCGAGATTGCATTGTTGGTTCGTAAAGTCCAATAACAATGACTGCACGTTTTCGATGGTCGTTTCCTACAGCCTGGGAAATATTTTACCTCTGCAATATCCCATCAGCCCTTCGCGCGGCAATTGCGCCCCTTCACTCATTTGCAACTTACTAGAGAAGCTACGCTTGCCGCCTTCATCGTACTTAGTCTGGCGCTCGCAGGGATCCTTTTCGTAAAAATCGCACCGACTCGTTGCGTAGGTTCACCGACGATCGAGGCCAGATGGTGACAAGCTCGAGCGAAGTGCAAGTAACTACGGCTGCGAACGGCCTGACGGAATCGTCTCTTAACCTGACAAGATCGTTCGCTCGGCAAGACCACGACAAAGTCTACACTTGCGTGGTACAGCATCAGGACCGAGCCAACGCATTCCGTGTTGACACGGAGCCGATCAACGTTCAGTGTATGTCTCGATAGCTGTTCGTGGTTTAGTCGCACACGTACTTTGCAGTATTCAGAATCTTCTCTATGATTTGCTGGGAATAAAAAGCTTTTCTTTCGAACGCGCTTGCTTGTTTTGATCGGTTTGCTATTATTTTACACGTCTTTAGATCCTCCAAGCGTGTTTTTCGAGAAGAACACCCTGGCTGGTACTATGCGAACCTTCGAAGAAGGCGAAAGCTTCTCTGCCTTGTGCTACAGTCACGGAAATCCTGCGCCCGATGTGAACTGGAGTTTCACAGCGGACGTCGTAGGAGCATCGGAATCCGAATCGGCCAACGCGACTCATGTGGCATCAACCATCGATGTCAACGCAATGCCGAAAAATTTCAAGGTTGAAAACGGTACGGCCTCAGTTGCTTCCGGTACTAGATAAAAGAACGCGGCAAAAGCTGTGATTTGCAGAGGCTCGGTGCGTGGCCGGGTTTTCAACGAGGAACCTCGAGTTTTGCGCGAAGCGTAAGTTATCAGAGTAACTTGTTGTGAAGGGCTCATTTCTGTAGATGCCATCCATGAAAGAAATTCTTTTCTGAAAATCGAAGTAAAACCTTTCACGCCGTTCACTCGAGCGCAAAGCCATGGGAGCTATTATTGCATAGATTAGAATTATTCGCCTTAGCCAAGACACATTTCACAGTCTGCTAATATAAACCCAACATTTTTTCCGCCTGAATGCTTACCCAGACCTAAGTTTCATCCCATCATTCATCGCAAGTGTTTTCTTGTGCAAATTACAAGAGGTTTCTAGTTCCGATTATATCGACTCGCGTCTGCGCGAACCACCCACGGTTTACTTTTTCCTCACGTCTTTTTTTTATTTGCCGCGCTCTAATCGATTTATTAAACCGATGTTGTTTCGTCCATCCGAGTATCTTCGCAATTCGGCGCTGGCCGAATGAGGAGTGTTTCTGGCTGACAGGCCGCATCGGTATTCCTCGCCTTTGGCCTAGCCTTCAGCGTAGTGGGACGGTTGTTCGCTCAGTCGCGATCGCCTTTGGCAGATTAAACTACCAGAGAAAGCTTCTGCTCCTCTATCAGTGGCATAGCCAGCCCAAAAATTTGGGGGTGCCAAAATGTTTGATTTCAGGCGATTAACACTATTTTGTGTATAAAAACGCCTTTCAAAGCACAAAAATGTCTATATTTTCTAAAAATTTTTGGGGGGCATAGCCCCTTTGCCTCCCCCTGGCTACGCCTATGTCTTCTATAAACGTTAATGGACGTGCGTTACGCCTTGATTGCTTCAGCAAACAGCCACCTGCAAGTTTTACATTTTTGCACATGCTTCAAGCCTTTCAGGCCAATATTGACTCCGGCTTGTCGGCATCAAAGTACAGCGGCTAAACGTATCCTCCATCTGAAATGAACACTTCCATTTGACAGGTCGCTTGACTGCGGATAGCCTCGAAGTTCCTGGACTGGATGTGACGAACAACGGAACTTTCACTTGCACGGCGTCGAACGGAATCGGCGATCCGGTCTCGATATCATTCCAAATCGGAGTCTACGGTACGTTGATTTCATTCCATTGTTTAAAACAAAAATTAAGTGACTCAAGATTGTTGCTGCTTTGTAATCTGCAGAAAATGTTCGGTGTTGTGTTTGCTTCGAGTAGATTCTATTTATAGGCGCTTGCCTGATGCGCTTGTGCTTTCGGAAATTGCGGCAAATCGACTCAATACGTTGTCTTGTATTGCTGTAGCTTAGCAACAGACAGGCATGAAAAATAAATCGGCGGGCGGAATCTCGTGTCACCTACCAACAATAATTATTATTTGGCATTATATCCAGGGCTGATTTAATTTTACCCAACTCGTTATTTAAAAACAGTAAAAAGTATGTTAAAAGCCCCCATGTTTTTCCACAATGAAGATACCTGTGAAACATCCTTTTGTCAACTGTGCAAGATAAAATCAAATGTTGTAAAGCGTTCAATACAGTCGCAACAGCTACTTGCATGTGCAACAGTACTGAAATATTAATCATTTCCAATAGTAAGATGTGGCACATTGAGATAACAACCCTCACATTGATTGGATATTGATAATTTACTTCCGAATTTTATGAAGGTCTTTTTAACGTATTTATTCGTGGTCAGTCTGATGTGATGTTTAAATTATCTACTCTACCTCAAGGACAGTCAGTTTATCTCCTAACAGTGCAATTGCTATTTTTTATGTTAGTCATAGAAAGCATGTAGTAAATGACACTTGCCACTGGGTTGTTTGCTGTTATTGGTCTTGGCCAATATAAGGAAAGTACTAAACAAAGCGAACTATAGAAGAGCACAAGCCCTTCGTGAAAGCTAGTTCTTTGCAACATAAACCACTTGCATTTAAGCTCCCGAAGTACTTCATAAACTGTTCACCTAGCGTTTTCATCTGATCAGCTGGAAGACTCAAATACCGACTATTTGCGGTATGCTTAGTCTCAGCATGTTGTCAGCAATTCACACACTTATTAAGGACAAACTTATTTTGAAATGTCATTCATACACAACACCTTCATAACATTCCTGTTTCTGCATATCATAGAAATCTTAATTTTTTTAGATGGTGAATTGTCTACAAAACAGCTGGGACAAGCCTGTAACTGTTGAATTTAACTATTATATGAAAATTCAGCAAGCTGAACATCAATTTAAAAAAGGAATATCAGAATTATTGTACTCAGAGTTTTTATGACCCCGCCTTTTGTTATTATTTACATATATATATGCTATGGAATGCAATAACCCCCAAAAAACATTTTTGTATTCATTTTAATACAAAAATAAAAAACAAAGAAAGTTAACAACACTGATTATATCGCAAACATTTCTATGAAATTAGCGACTGCAAATAAGTAGGACAGGTTGATACAGACGACTTATTACCACGCAAAATATTTTATGGCATGATATTTAACCTTAGGAGTAAGTGTTAAATCAATTTTGTTAAGTGCTGCTTGTATTTCAGTGATACCGACCACTCCGCAACCTCCCACCACTGAAGGTAAGTGCTCTTGCGCGTCCGTCCCTTGCTTCATATATATATATATAACCTGTGAGTGCACTTGAAAGAAGCGGGCCGTTCCTGCCTAGAGGCTTTCACGTTTGACTTTAAGAAAAATCGCTTCTTATTGACAGAAGTTGTTACAATTTCGTTGCGCAACACACAAGCACCAACACAGATGTTTAACAGAAACTTGTGCTATGCATAGCTATATTGGTCGTGAAACTGCCTCAGGATGTATACTTTCTCGTTAAAAGTCGGTGAATCTCAAATCGGTCGACCGCGTGTTCGCTTGCCTCTAATTCCGATATGACTCTTCCCTCATTCGGTTGGTCCGCTTGTTCTTAATTAGCTTCTCCGATGATACTAATGCAAAATAGAGTGCTCAGACGCCGGGTAGCAATCTGTCTCCAAGCGCTTAGGTAGCAAATTATGTAGCGTTTAGCGAACACTTTCCGTTTTCAAGCCGTTATCATTTGCCGTAGCAACGGAATTGCTGTTATCACTGTGTTTTGTTGATGTAAGACGGGTTTTTCTTGATTAGTCTATAACAGCTATGTCCAACCCAAATGGCTTACTGAGCCAAAAATTATGTCACTATCTTAACCAGTGCCGCACATTGAATGACATATTAATGAGGGCCGCACATTGAATGACATATTAATGAGGGCCGCACATTGAATGGCTTACTGTGAGTTTAGAAAACTACATTTAGCTTAAACTAATACACTTAAAGCGTTCGAATCCTAACTGCAGTGGTAACAGACGTGACAATGTGGCACTGAAGTCCACCTGCATCAAAACTGTGAAATTCAAGATTATCAAACCAAGAACAGGTTGTCAAAATAAAGGATACTTTTACTACAGCGAAAACGCAAACTGGGCCGCGCAAAATCTCCGATTGGGCCGCATGCGGCCCACGGGCTGGACATAGCTGGTCTAGAAGTTGGGCTTGTTTTCAGCTTGCTTTTGTACTTGCTTGATAGCGGTGGTTATCGTGGTGTGCAGCTGGTGGTTTCATTGCTTCGTGGATGGCACTGGAGGGCAGCAGACATGTTTGCGTTTGCTATAGATAAGCCGTGTTCTTCGGATTGTGCTTGAATTTAAACTGCTGCTGCTTCGTTTAAACGCTGCCTTTTAACAGCTGTGGCCAAATCATTAGATGCCGTGCTGGTGCTTCATTGACATAGTTCGCCGGTACAAGCACAACTACCACAACTGAAAGCGCGTGAAATGCTTTCGACTGTGTGGTTCTACCACAGAAAGAAAAGTGCAAATTACTAAAACAGGTTTCGGGGAAACCTGGTGTATAATTTGGGCGCTTTTCAATAGATGTAGAAGCCACAGCATTCGAGGCGATTGACCCGCGTCGTCGACCTTTAGCAAAAGCATCTTCGGTGCGTGAAGGTGCGAGAGCCTTGCATTATTTATTTAAAAAAACAAAACAAAAAAAACGGCTAAAATGTCCTTTGTCACGTCGATTGCTGCTACAACGCCATCGTGTTGAGAAGAAACGTACAGTCTCAACACTGCTAATCCGCACTGACTTAAACAAGAGCAACTATCGAAACTCTCTTACACGAAAGGTCATTTTTACCAGTGACAATAAAAAAGTGAACAACTGAACTCTTCCTATGTACGGTTTGGGATATTGTTTTGCATTTATCGTGTTCACCTTTCCAAACTGCGATTGCCTCGGCCCTCCGTCGATGTTTGGTGGTCACGTGAGGAAATACTATTAACCGCTCGTTATCTTTTTTTCTGTTTCCTCACATGCTCTGCATCACTTTGCATCGGCCTACCTCCTGCACACCTGCCTGTGCCTTTACTTTTATCAATCAACTAACCTCGGCTGTGATGTGTTGTGTTGCTTTCTAGCTACCCAGCCTGGAGGTGAAAGTGATGGGTTTCCAGGTAGCTATGTGTTTCGATTGTGTTATAAGTTTGTTGGTTCTTCGGACATGCTGCACCTAAAGTGGCGTGTGTTTAATTCGGCACATGAGCTTCTCATTGCTTTTTTTTAAATGGTTATTCACTTTTGTGTCGCACTTAGGTTATCGACTTTTGTTTCTTCACGAGGTGCGCGGCTAAACTCCGTTGTGTTGAAATCTCCCTAAGATTTCTAAACCGTTTTCAAAGCAACTCTGGTAACGTGCAAAAGTCCGTGTGTTTTCCCGTCAAAGTGCGGTTCACACAGCGGCGATCCCCGGCATGACCTGGCTTCACATGTCTGCGTGTACTGTCATGAAAAAAACTGTACTTTCGGTCAGCGAAGTCAATTGTGTAACATCCCGTTTGGACCAAGCTCGCCAAATCACGGTTCGAATCCGGCTCGCGACCTCGTACTGAATTATTGGCAGTAATTAGCTGACCAAGTTATTTAGGCCAGCGGTTCCCAAACCTTTTTGAGCGCCACCCAGTTTGGTGAATGTCTCGTGACCCAAAGCTCAAACAGATTATGTTGACATGAAAGAAATAATGATTGTATGGATGATATTCGGCAGTAAGTTGCTAAGTTCGTTTACAAGTACCTACGCTGCGGACAGACAAGCAGTGGTAAAGTTGAAAATATACAACTCAGGTTGGATCATCTCGGCGCGACCCATTTTGACCTTTTGCGGCCCTTCTTTGGGTGGCGACCCATTGGGAACCACCGATAACATAACTAGCTAAGATCACAATGGAAATAAGAAAAAGCACTCGCACACTCTCTGTTCCTATGTGTGCAGACATGCGGATTGCACGCTTTTGTGGCATCACAATCGTTTTTGCACTGTCGGCTCCTGTGCGAGTCTGCGTGGTGAATATTAAATCCAACAAAAAAGAAAACTATTACTTGAAAACATGTGCGGTCCGCAAGACTTATGAAATACCCCCGGCCCCATTCGCAGACCTTGCTTACTAGAAGTTGCACAAATATCGCAAAACCTTCTTATGGTGGCGGCCAAGTATACACGAGCAATGCGTCTGATGCGGTTGTTTTGTGGTGTTGTGTGAAGTAGTAAAATGCTTGCGTGTTTCGGACAGTAGGATTTTTGCTGGAGCACAGTACGAAAGGTGAGGCTTGCCTGCCGTGTGACTGTCTCTGCGTTGTTGGCAGATTGATCGTGGGCGTTCTTTCGCATGCGTCACGTTATGAAATGAAGTGCATGGTTTATTTTACTTTATTTTCTGTCTTGGTTTGGTTGAAGTGGAAGTTGTCATTTTAGTAGATCTCACCGTTGTTGCGTTCTTTCACCAGAGCATGACCCCGGTCTTGTTTCGCCGCCACTTTGTATGACCCTTGTTTTTTAGAGTTTTCGTTATTCGTGCAAACCATACAAACACACTGGCAGCAATGCCAGTGCATGACTGCTGCCGAGCCATTCGGGGATAGTTCTGATTTTGCTGCTCAAATTCTAAAAAAAATCGCTGGCCTCATCCGCGCAAGCTTGTGTTCTGATGAACACTAATTCTCGTCGCAAAGCCATTTGATTTGACGTAGCATTCGCATAGCGAAGATAGTTGGTCGCAAACAGCCTTTCGGAATTCTTTCCGTGGCAGATGAGCGCACGTGCCACTGGCGGCTTACCTCCGTTCAGGACAACAACGCCACCTAGCGAACACCACCAATGCTGGTTCTCACGTAAGCGAAAGTCGAATTACCAGCGCAGCAAAAATAGCATTTCGTAAACCCTTTAGTCTACTTGGCAGCAATGCTTTTCGATGTGAATGTTACTGCGAGCAAAACAGACCGCTGAAGTTGGCGTGTGCAATCTGTATTTGGTTTGACCCTGTTCCGGCGTGCGAGTGTGACTTTTCTGTTATTCTGTTTGCATGACGTGTCTTCAGTCTAGTGTGAATAGGATGCTTGATATTATTTATCGCGAGTTGTTAGCACTGTAGAGATAGATAGAAGTCGTCAAATGTGATGTGCTGTGGTGTTGCGTCGTGCCACGTTGTGCGCGGAGTTTGTATTTCGATGCAAGAAAAATGTGTTGCACCCCTCCATATTTAATACGGAAAACATCACCAGGAAACAAACCGTTCCACAATTTGCTCGACAAGCTCCCGAGCCATTAACGCCAGGCTGACGATGCGTGCCTAGATCTACAGTATAATTAATTTTGTATGGTTAAAAGTTTGAACGCTTTTGTATGCTTGGGCCCATCAGCCTCACTTGCTTCTTGGCCTGGACCAGAGGGGCTTCTACCGTCCACCGCCGTTGCCGATCACATCTAACAACACATACGTCTGAGCGCATAGTGCCCGGCAATCCTGCACTCGGTCATCAGTTCATCTTCGCGTATCGAGCACCCCACTAACCCTGCGGACGTCATACTAACTTGATTCTTTGTGCTTGTTGCTCGGTGGCATGCTTGGTGTGACGATGGCTCTTTCCATGCACTGCGGGCACACTCCTTAAAACCTGGCAATTTTCCGCAGCACCCAGCACCACGGCCCCGCCCACTGTGAATGCAGCTGTGATTGGTGGAGTGGTTGCAGTCGCCGTGTTCGTGCTCATCGTCACCATCATCGTCCTGGTTCGTTACTTCATGGCACACAAAGGTGAGTTACGTTTGACTGACAATGATTTTGCGTGGCTTCTGCCGTGTGCTGGTTTATACCGAAGTCTGATACATTTCGAAAACAGAAACTGCGTCTTGATCATGGGCGTTGGATTTTGAAATTTGACGTTTCACTGTTACGTTGTTGGCAAAAAAAGTTTTTTTTAGTTTGGAGAAGGAAAAAATGAAATTTTACCACTCTTTCCCCCCCCACCCCCGAAAAACCTTAATGGCTACCTCTGGAAAAATCCGCTATTGGCGTCCTGGAAAAATTCTTTCGACGTCCATGGTCATGATCATTAGTCACGTTGAACTCGCAATACGCTCGGTGGAGAATTGTATTCGTAAGGGTTCTGTGTTGAATAATTTATTTTACCTGCGCTTTTGTTTGTTTGTGAGCCGTCGTTGCGCGAGAGACAACGAACGGCCAACGGAAAACGATCAGGTTCTGCATCAGCGCTCCCTCTGAGGTTGCAATTGCGCAGTGAAATCTCATTCTCGCGCACTTTCAACATTCCAGATTTAGTATCGTACATATTTACCGCATAACCCTTTTAACGCTGAGAACGCTTCACTGTTTGTGTGCATGCATGGTTGCGCAGTTGCTTGCGCTTAGTGCGCAACAAAGCAAACATTTGCCCACTGTACAATCTTCTTAGTGGGAACACTATTCCGCATGTTGACATGCGAGAAACGACAGCAGAAATGTGACGTCAGCTCGACCTTACCACGTGAACCAATCGTTGTGCAGAAACGCACAAGTACTCGGTCAGCCAAGGCACTGTCCAAGGAAAGAAATCCTTTCTCAGCAAAGAATCAGACACTAAGATCTTACAGAGTATATATTTCGCCTACAATGCAGGCATGATCAGCTCTTATTCAAGTATAATCTGCCAAGGCAGTTCGAGAAACAGGACTGTGACGTACTGAAACAGGACTGTGACGTACTGAAAAAGTCTGTAACGGCAGTGCAGCCGCGTTGAGTGTGCTGGGCAAGGCACGCGAACAACTGTCGAGAGAAATACCCAGCACAGTGTTTCCGGAACAGTGCTGGGAATCGGTGTGAAACAGAACGGCTTAATGCACAGCAATTTTTCGAAAAGTTGTTTCTGGCGGGGTCTTTAGACATCTTCGTACCACTCATCGCGCTTCCAGCTTGAAAAGACGAAGCATGATTGCCGTAAAACAGAAGGCTACTTCCTTTAATACCCTGAGGTCGCTTTGAGAATCCCATAGCAGGCAACCACAGATGGGGGGCGTTTGACGCTTACATCGCGTCCAACTGGTTCGCAACCAGTTGATTTGCGCCACAGCCAACCAACAGCACCCTGGTTACGATTTTCGCCACAGCCAACCAACAGCACCCTGGTTACGTTTCGCTCACGCCGTAAAATTTATCATGAAAAGTAAATGCGCTTCGTGCGTTCGTGCATGTTTCTGGAAGCTTCCACGAGTTCAGGCGTGGCATTGCCGATTTCGACGTTCTGAAAGGCTCTATTCTGAAAATGTGAAAACTGCGTCGTGTTTGCTCTTCCAGGCGAATACTACACGAACGAACTAAAGGCTTCGCACGACGTCGAGGAAGCGTCCAATTCTGACGACGACGACGACGACCTGCCCAGCACCGAGGCAGACCTTCTGGGCGAAAAGAAAAGAACTGAGCATTTCCTGTAGTCACCGATCGTGTTTTGTTCCCTGTTTTCTGTGATGTTGTCGGCCGCGTTGCCTGGCAACGCTGACCGGCCATCATTTTTGCTTCGCTCGTTTCGTTCAACGGTCGTTGAAACGCATTCGGTTCTCGATTTCAATTTGAAGTATCGGTAGCTGTAAGTGGACCAACGCTTTTACGCTGAATCCTATTGCGCTAAAACTGATATGCAAATATGGCCGTCGTTCGCGTCATTATGGCGACAACTCATTGCTGTGTCTGATGTGGCTGCACTGTTAGTTTTGCTGATCGTCGTTTCATGTCACTTTTTTGCGATTGCTGGCAGCAGTTGCGCTTCGACCTTGCTCGTGGAACGACGGGCGGGCCCAGAGTCGCCCGAGGACACACACGACCCGGGCCCTTTGATCGGAAGTACCTTCCAGGCCACGATTCAACTCTTCGATGACAGAGCCTCACTGACGCGCTGCTGCTCCAAACCTCGAACCACGTGACCGACAGCCTGACAAATGAAATTGCGACCTGGCAGGCGGCGCTTCTGTTTCTCGTTCGCGCTACCCCCCTCCCCCCCGAAATCCCAATGAAATGTCAACCCTGCGAAAAGTTCGCGCTGTCTTGCCGCGTTTTTCGTCGAATCCTTCGCATTGTGACGTTTTCTGTCGCGGTCGCTCGCCCCAGTGAACGGCGTTGTCGCTTCGTGTTCGCGCCAGCAAAAAAAAACGCTCACACTTGTAGCTTGCTTTGATGAAGGTACTGTTTCCAAAGCGACACACGCGTGTGACGTCACGCGCCTCGACAACGTCCGCTTGAAGCAGCATTGCGCATCGACGTCATCTTCTTTGTTTGTCTCGCGACCGCCTATCCACGTTCGACGTCATCACTGGTCCTCGCAAGTTTTCACAGCGACGTTCGTGCCTTGTTTTTATCGCAGCGATTCCTGACTTGCTCGCCCATCACGAATTTTTATACGACTCATAATGAAATAAATCGTTTTTACGTGTTTTGCCAAGTCAAGCCACCGCGCGTCATTGGGACTGTGCATCGAGGTCGGTCAACTAAGGAAGGAGTCATTCTGTCGCGTGAACTAAAACCGTTTGAGGTTCTGGGGTTCCATCTGACGTGTTGAAAGTGCTGCATAGTATTTTGAGGGAGTCGTTAGATCTGGCTCTCCGCTATCTTCGTGAAAGCAACGTCTTGCTTGTCAGCTCAACAGCCATTGAGCATCGAAGAATGAATTGCTTGAAAAGGTTGCATGCTTAACAAATAGTAAAGCTTGCCAGACGCCCAACTTACTGGAGTTGTGGGTTGTCTGAGCAAAGTTGCTGTAAAGCATTCATGGTAACGTGGTCATGAGGCTTAGCTTGGGTTTTGTGACTAATGCAGGAAGGCGGGAACGTCGTTACCGTGAAACATTGTATGCAGCACTCTTTCTATTGAAAAGTTATAAGCAAATGGGATGAAGGTTCAAAACGTTCCCTGCTGATGTATTAGTAGTGTTGTAAGTCTACGCAGGCCCGTAACCAGGGAGCCCCCCCCTGGAAAAATGCGATGGACATGTTTAAAAAATTTGGGCCCCTCAGAAGTCTCTTTGTTCCCATTGGTGTCTCAAGCTGCTTACGGCCCTGTTCGACTAAAAGCTGAAATAGGACAGGTTCCTTGAGGCAGTTTCGTTGATATGCACTAAAGTATTTCTTTGGCTTATAGCCTACTTCAAATATTTGATTTAACCTGAAAACTTTGGAATTGGGGGTGGCATTGCCATGTTGTCCCCCATAGCTACGCGCCTGGTGGCAACCGTATTCTGATTGTAGGTTACAGAACAGGGCAGGANTTCTTGATAGAGCAAAGTTCATGNGCACACTGATTCGGTGACTCAAATTAGTTAACACGATGTTCGACAATCATGACAATTCAGTTTACATAGGTAATCTGTATACTGTGTCTACAGATACTCCAGTGATAACGTTCATTTTCCTCATTTATGCCCTGGTTTTATGCTGGGGGAACGTTTCCAAGAGTAATGTAACCATTAAATTTGCACAACTACATTACTTTTTATCACAAAATGTTGGGGGGGACAAAATATATTATGTGCCTCCTGTCCAGAAGTTGGGGGGCATGTCCTCCCCGTCCCCCCCATAAAATCTGTCCCTGCTGGAAGGTGTTTGTTGCGTCACCAAAAGCACTGAAAATGATCAGACAATGTTTTTCCACGTCACAGCGGGAAATGTGAAGGTTGCAGTGAATCAATGATCAACTTCTCATCCATTCAATTTTTTTGTACGATACGCGACTACATCGCGGTAACGCAATTTTAGAAATACAGCAGGTTGAAAAAGATTTATTAGAGACAGAAGAATCAATCAAGGCCTATCCCGTCGTGTGCGACGATGAGCACGGCGGCGCTCACAATCTTCCAAGAATAATTTTTTTGATGTTTGCTTTCCAGTTTCAACGGCTGACTTCCACTCTCTTTTGTTACAAGCGAGTTTTCCCCATGAATTACTTGTTATGCTAAATGCGTTTAGGTCACGCTTTAGCACGTCCGGAAACGCAGTTTTGGACGCCCAATCGGTCGGTGAGCATTGGGTAGTTCACTATATAGAACTTGCTTTGGCAGGCGGTTGTCCTCCATCCGGCACACATGACCAGCCCATCGTAGACGTCGATGCCTGATGATGGTTATGACGTCGTAAGAACCAGTCGTTTGCAGTATTGAGGTATTGGGCACACGGTCCTTCCAGGACAACCCCAAGATAGAGCGGAGACAACGCATGTGAAAAGCGTTAAAACGGCGTTCTTGGTGCCTATGTGTTGTCCACATTTCACAACAATGGAGAAGTAGCTCCCAGTAGCAAAAGGTTTGTGAAAGCATTAAGAATTGGTTTCAGTTAATTTTTCCGAATTTTCCCTGGCTGCAGTATTGTGTTCTGCTGCCTTGTACATACCACTTCGAAACATCTTGAGTAAGTAGTTCGTGAGTACAGCTTTAACTCTACCCACACATGTCCTGCCACCGCATAGAATGTTCTGTAATGATCCAGAAGCAATTCTTTCGCGTATTTTTGCTATTTGCCCCGGAGGTCAAACATTTCTATCAGAAAAACACTTGGAAGAATTCACAAATCATATTCATTTAATGAAAATGATTTAAAACATGAAATAACTTTGGCAAAGAATTTACTTCGGAGGGAGTCGAAGCTGCCTATATCGCTCGAACAAGTCTTTTCATTTAACGCTACTTAAAAAGCTGCGTTCCATTGTTACTGGCAACTGTAACTCTTCCCTTCACCAGCGCTTCATGCGAGAGAAGTTTTTCAAAAAAAAAATTGTGAAAACATTTCCCAGAAATTCCATGACCAGTGAAAGGTTGAGTAACATTGATGATTGATCTACTTTCAATTGAAAGGTACGAGCTGAAAAATAGATTTACACGATTTCGTTGATAAATTTGACAGTCGACATGATAATCGAGGGATTAATTACATTGAGGTTATGATGATATACAATTTTTACGTTGACTACAGGAATATATGAGAGAATTATATTGCTCATCGTCTGTGTCTGAATCTTTTTAGGTTTAGAGTATGTGCGTGTTTCGCTTATGACAAGACAGTTATAAATCAACGCAGGGTTTAAAAGTCAGCTTTTGAGGATCATTCAGAGGAAAATTCAGTGTTAATATTAAAATTAACAACTTTGTTGGGAATATTCTGAAAAATACGTTTTACGCCTGCTGTTACATCTTGCTATCATGTATACCTGCTGTTAACTGCCGAAACCTCGCTGCTGTTAACTGCATACTTCATTGAATCGTCCTCATAGCCGTATCAGCCGCCCTCCATGCCCCCCGATTGGGGTCCCACGCTGTCACAGGGGGCCCGAAATTCAGTCCCGTTGCCACTTAGCCTCCCAAAAAAAGCTTTAACCCCCAAATTAAAATATGAAACACTAGAAATCAGTGAAGTTTTCATCAATCCGCATTCTATTATGTCTTGTAATTTATACAGTAGGCGGAGCTGTACCTGCCACTGTTACGTAGAATAACATCACCTGATCATTTCTGATACGTTTGTGAGGTAATAATCGTATCTGAGGCTTGAGTTTAAATCGTCAGCATCAGTGGTTTGTTTAAGGGGAGATAAACGAGGTACTTGCCTCGGGCCCCACTTTTTAAGGGGTCCCTTCGAGGTGTTTCGCGCGTAAATTTTTGTTAGTTTTGATGGAAAGCTTACTATCTACTCATAAAATGTACTCCGAAGCAGATCATAAATAAGTTCTATGTTTTGAAAACGGCCCCCAACAGCAACTGTAATGTGTAACAGTGTACGTATTCTGCTTTCAAAGGAACCCTCAACAGCAACTGTAATGCGCAAGTACTCTGCTTTCAAAAGGGACCCCAACAGCAACTGTAATGTGTAGGTACTCTGCTTTCAAAGAGCCCCAAAGACCAAATGCAATGTGCAAGTACTCTGCTTTTAATAGGTCCCCCAGTAGCAGTGGAAACGTGTAAATATTCTACTTTTTAAGGGACCCAAAACTGCAACTGTAATGTGTAAGTTTTTTGCCTTCCTAGGGCACTCAACAGCAACTGCAGTTTGTCAGTCCCGTCGCCACGGGGGTCTTTGGTGGGCTTAGCCCCCCAGACAAAGTTCCAAGCCTCCCCAAATTGAAATATGAAACACTATAAATCAGTGGTTTTGTCAAATTTTAGAACGTTAAGCCCCCCTGCACAAACGTAAATACCCACCTATTGAAAACTTTCCGGCGACGGTTCTGCTGTGTTTAAGTACGTTGCTTTCGAAAGGGTCCCGACCGCCAACTGCAATGTGCAAGTACTGCTTTCAAAATGCCCCCCAACAGCAACTATAAAACTAGAGAAGTTGGTGGGCGATGCCAGTTTGCTATCGCTTGACTTTTATGTGCTGCTAGCTTTGTCTTCCCAACCTTCAGTGTTTTTAAAGTTGTATATCATGAATACCCTTTTGCATTATACAACCGCAAAACCACCTGGTTAGAACTCATTACTTGGAGTGTTGAACGTGAAGCTAGCCTACATGCCTATTTGTTTGCGTCCAGAAGTCAGACTTCCACTTGATCAACATGTTTTGTGTAGTGATTTTTGTGAAAAAATTTATTATTGCTAGCCCAGGTAGTCTTCTCGTATGTTGTACTACATAGAAGCAAAATACTTTTGATGCTTACGACCAAAGTTACTGTTACAGTCATGAATGACTATAACATGACCAGAGACATTGAAAGACTATACAATGATGACGAAATGATGAGTCACGGTCTGAAAGGGACATGGTGATCAATGGATCAACAGAGACATTGAATTTGAAGTGTGGATAATGTGTTAATATCGTTAACTAGTTATGGCATGTGAACAATAATATAAAATTGCGGGATATTAAATTGCAAGGTAAGATCTATAAGCAGTAGTAACGAGTAGTCAAGTGGAACAGATATCATGGCAAGTCTTGCACACAAGTAACAATCAGGAAGCAAGCAGGAAATAAGGGAAAAGCAATGCGTAAGCAAAATACAACGCACAAGAGGCGTTACACAAGCAACGTGTGACTGAGATGAATTAAGTAAAGCAGCTATGGAAGTGATACAACTATTGGAAATGTGTCGAAAGGGTTATGCAACTACACGGAAAGCTCTCTCAAAATAACAGTACAAAAGATACAAGAAAGTATACAAAGAGCTGATGTAAAGAATTATCAACGATCTGAGGATGAACTAGAAGATTATGAGCTTTGGGAAAGTTTGTCAACAAAAGTTCCGCAGATATTGACTACTGAAGAATATGAATTAGTTGAAAGCTT
>JGI24159J19872_10003447_pt1 | contig 19693 bp, 13 predicted proteins | sample Ectturendosymbi4_FD_19872 | JGI IMG/M metagenome (IMG submission 19872) | reverse complement strand
ATCCACATTGGGAAATGGACAAAACTTTTTCGCCAAGTTACTCTCCAAGTTAAATAACCTATGTGGAAGCGGAAGCGGTAGGATTTTCGCGCTTCCGCTTCCACAGAAAAAGGACCGCTTCCACCGCTTCCGCTTCCACATCCCTGGTATAAACCCAGGGAAAATAAAATCCATTCCCGGAGATTTTCCTGGCTCCAAATGGTTGAGAGCGTTAGCAAGTTCCTCTGGCGTGTAGAAGCCAGATATACTATCTCCCTCATACGTTGGGACCTTCCACAGGTCGGACACATCCTTGTTGATGAGCCTTGTGGACTCGCGTCCCCTGTAGGCTATTGTGTGCCCCGTTCTTCACGCATTGTGAGGCGATGGAATTTGCTGAGACGCGGCACAGACTGGAGGAGTGTCCGGACCTGCCAGTACGTTTATTGATGGTGCTCCACACCTTACGGCTGAAATGTGAGAAGTCGATGGAACTGACAGCTACCAAATCACTCCTGCCTCTTCTGGTCGAGCCGTGAAAGTAGGAACGAAGCGGCTCTCAGAGTTACTCCCCACTGGGGTCGGAGGAAAGAGCGATAAAGGGTCACGCACTCCTTGTCCCAACATGGCACATAGTTTCTGCAGCGGCCACGTGGAATGGATTGTATAGCCGCAAATAACAGGCTCTGGTATAGTTCCTGGTATGCCTTCTCGATGTTTGCTGTTTCCGGAGGTGGCCGTCTCTCAACGGATTCTCCTGTAAGAAGGCAAAAACGATTCCAATCAGCCTTGCAAAGTTCCAACGCTTTGTCTGATCACTGTAGGCAGAAATCTTGAGCCACCGTGGCGTTATTAGAGAGGGTCGGTGTTGTGACCGCGGGAACTTTCCTAGAACACGTCTTTCAGGCATTTGGATGTCCTGGCCGAAACTCGCGAAGGCCAGATCCGGGTTGGTGCCGAAGTTCCATTGGTGAGAAAAGAGGCTAAAAGCTGGCTACCCCCTTTGTGTTGTGCAGCAGCTCATGGTTGTTGGCTGCTGCCCAGGAGGCCAGGCTCTCACCGTCAGGAGATGTAGTGCTGTAACCCAAGTTGACGTGCTGGCAGTTGAAGCCAGCAACATGCAGACTGCGGTGTGGGAAAGTCGGGATGGCCGTAGGTGTGATTCGCGAGGGTGGGGGTTTGTAGACATTAATGATCTTATATCATGTGACGTCTACGCACAAACACTCAGTCTCTGATTGCTCTGGAGGCTGATCGACGAGTGTCCATTCCAACTACTCGTGAACTATGGCAAGGCCGTGCTCCCTAATCAGGACTGATCCAGCCAGTGAGAAGTTGGGAATCACTAGCATGAGTTCAGCAGTGCAACGGGTCTCCTGAAGGACGATGGCAAGTGCCTTGTTCTTCTAGGCTAGCTGCTCGATGAGGCTGATCTTGCTTGCGGTGAGCTGCTGTATGCTGGGTTTTCGGTCATTTGCTCTCGTAGTGACAGGTTTAGTAAGCATTTCAAGAAATGCGCAACAGAGAGGGCCACTTGAAGGCACTTGTCATCCTTCTCTCGATCGCCCTGAACCTGTAATTTTCAACAGTTTTGGGGATTGATTTTTCGGTGGTTTATAAATAAAAACAAAAATATTATGGCCAGTTGTAAAAGCAACACACAAATCTGGTTGGAATGCTACGTGTATTTTTCTTTAGGGTGGAATTCACATGTTGTTTCGACGTAAAGCTCCTCATTGAAATCTTTAGCTCAGACTTGTTGCACAAAATGCCAGCAGCCATTTTTAGACTGAACATTTTGAAAGACAGTAACGTATCTTTATTGAATTTTTGCCCTAGATCTAGTGCGACCAAGCAGTGGGTAGGACAACTGGCTCAAAAGAAAAAAAATATTTTTGCTGAGAAGTGTTGCAAAGTGTGAAAGTTTGATGGCCTGTATTGGCTGTTATAAATGTAGCGATACGACTGCCTGAACTTGCTGCTGGACTTGTGTATTTTGGACAACAGAAATACTGAAAAGTCCAGGAAAGCCTAATCTGTCGTATCAGAATCACCTTCGTTTTTTGTTGCTTTCCATATTAAGCAATGGTTGATATCGGCGATTAGAAAAACTGTATTTCTATAGACCATGTAAAAAACAGCGATAATGCTGCACTTATATTGAACAATTGTTGAAAAAATTATATATTCAATTGAACGCTTTAAAGCAGAATTTACGAATTTTACGGAAGTGAAAAGCCTCCTACAGGTACAAACATTCGGCAATAAAACAAAAAGTCAGTAAATCAACGTTGCAAATAAACGCGAATATCCACGTATTGACAAGGCAAGAAGCGAATAATTCGTTAGCGCAAGGTTCACTAACTTGTTGACCATGCTGCGTTGTGAACTAAAAAGCAACAATAAAAAAGCTATGAACAGTAAATGCTCTCCATCAATGACTCAACAGGAAATTATAAAAAAACGCAAACATATTCTAAATCCAAGAGCAAATACGCACACTTGCACTGGTTGCAGCTTGCGAAATGTTTCGTTGGTTGAGCAGCACGACAGAAATTTTTAGGCATGCCGGAGGTCTGCAGCCCGAATGGCCCCGGGTCCATCGCAGCCTCCCACTCCCCCATGCATATCATGAATTCGTCTGCTTGGAATTTATCGCAGGGCTATGCAGCGGTGCCAAATATCATAAAAACCGTGTCGACGCCATCTATGCGTATGCTCTTTGCTAGCGCCACATATCTATGCTCGGATTCTTTCATCTCCCTGTGTGTTCCTTGTTAACGCCACGAGTGCTTGAAGTTGGGCTCTGTTATGTGTAGGTGCGATGACATTGAACAATTAATTACATCCTTTCAGAACATCAATGTGGAAATATTTCATTGATAAAGACGCCAGAAGTACTTTTTAAATTAAAAATCACTTTAAATTTGGTGCAGTTGTAATGGATGTTGGTACACGTTTTTCGGTTTGGTGATCAGCAAATTGCAAAATATAGGATAGCAAAGATCAAAATAAAATTTTAACATTTTTATCTTGATATGAAACGTTTGTCTGCACAACTTCGTGGTAGTTTTTTATAATATAGAGTGTTTTGATGCTTTTGCCAAACAACAAGCAGCCTATTACCTTGTACAGATGCAGCCAGTTATGGAAAAAATGAAGTAAAATCCGTTTTATCACATTGTTCAAGAGTTCAACGGCTTTCTTTGGCGCTTACAGTAAAATAGTCACACAAACAAAATCAACAGAAAAGACAACTTCTTGCGATTTGACGCTTCCACTAAGCTCATACCAACTCAAGTTCCATGCACAGTCGGCTCCAAAGTTGGTAGTTTTTACGATATAGTCCTCAATGGATATCAAGTTCCGCATTTACTTATCAATCTCAAACGTTTGATCGATGGAATAAACAAACACCACGTCTACGGGTTAATTGTAGCCTGCAAACATTTTCACGAAGTAAACTTAGAGTAGAAAACTTGTCAAAACGCACTGTATTATGAGTCGCCATCTTGGTTGTTTAGGCCATACCTAATTGCAGTAACTACAAGACAACATCGTTTGTACTAAAAATCCATAGAACGGCCAGTTTTTGGATTGACAGCAGCATTTTCGGTCGAAATATTAGTCCCACCAAATCTGTGAATGGACACACATCCATGGCCGTAAGATGGTCGAGGCATATTTGCCACCTCGACCATTTTTGCGGTTTTAATGTCGTAGCAGTAGACCGTATCAGAAGCTTCCACACCTTCGCCTTTACCACCTAAAAAAAGAAATGTGCTTTCATTGCTTCATTCAAAGTAGCAGCCAGATAGATTAGTTTATAAAAAGAAACCAGTAACATAAATAATGACATATGCGGTTTTAAGACATCCATGCTATATTACTGTAAAAGTCAATCTGTGCAACCGAAAACTGGACCAGTCAGAAGTACATTGTTGGGAAGCATCGTCGGTCACAAGAAATTTTTGCTCGAGTTGCTAATACACTGTAGCCTATATAGAGGGAGGAGAAATTTTTGGTGTATTACGCCAAATAAAATTGGCTTTACGTATGGTCATGAAAATGTTTGCTGAATGCTTCAATAATTGATGTCCAAAATTTTGGAGCGACAGCGTATCTCGCCTCCTGGCTACTCCCTCTTTGTTACTGCTCTTTCCAGAAACTCCGCTTAGCCATAAACAAACTTCTCAAAATTACATATTTATGCTCTAGTGTAGTGCAAAAAAATATTTGAGTTAATTTAAAAAAGTGAATAAAACCGTTACAAACACTAACTCGTTCTTTGCAGGATGAACTTGGTAAATGCAGACTAGCTTGTCGTGGTTAACGATTCTTTCGAATTTTTAATTCGCCTCTGATCAAAACTTACCTGTGATGTAGAGTTTTCCTCCGCAAACCGTAACTCCGCACCCATCCAACTTGTTCCCTTTGATCGAAATTGCTGTCCATGCATTTGCAAGAGGGTCGTAATTGTACATCATCTTTTCTTCGCCCCCTGTTGCGCAAGACTGTTTAGTATTTATGTACACTTGCTAAAAATAGGCATCTAACCAATGGGTCTGACACACCACTGTATGTAGAATTCTACAACTGCGATAACGTTCCAGTGTAGATGATTTTTGACTAAAATAGTTTTGAATAAATAAACTTTGCATCATCAATAAAGTTATCAGTGACTGTATTCAAACGCAAGGCATAAATACTGTTTGTGAAAGAAATGTGAAACACAAACCTAACTTAAACCTGTCGGTATGTGGCAAGTTGAATGAATGCGTTCCAAAAAAAAATAATCAATTTTTTAGCTTGTTTTTAGTTTTGACTTCATGCAAGTTAGGAATGACTGCTCGCTTACGCTCACCTACAACATACATCTTCCCTTCAACTGTGTCGGCAGAAGTGCAGTGATTTGGAGACGGTAATGACGCCTTCATAGTCCACTGATCGCTGTCAGGGTTGTAGCATTGCACCTGATGAACAAAGGGCCACGAACACAGTGAAATATCGATTGTTGCATCTATCGTCTGCAGGTTTGCAATCGAAATCAAAAGAAACTTTTGGCGAAAAACCATCGCGCACACTTTGAGTGACCGCAACGCGCCGTGTGCCTCAGTAGACTAAAAAACTAAACCGTTAAAGGGTATTTTGACTTTGAAAGAAAAGCTTTAAATCGAGAGAAAACGTGAATTGATTAAGACGCGTAAACTATTTTACAACTGATGGAGAAGCGCATAAAATTTTCAGCCAATCGCCATTTTATCTTGTGCATTTGTCAACAAGTCTTTTTCCTTTTTCCTCACTGCTCTAGCGAATATTTCTTTACCAGTTCTGTTTTATTTCTTACACTTTTTTGTTATTAAACTGTTGGCAAGAGGTATCCAGCTTGACGAAAATTTGACTTAGGGGTATTGGAGCATTGAAACTTTAAGGATCACTGCTTTAACTCGAATACCTGAGGATGGTACCCGCTATGTCACGCAACGTTGTTTCTTAGTGCCACTACTCTGACACAATGAAAGCAAACAAGGCAAGTTGAATCGGGACAATTAAATTATGGATGGTGACATTATGTTCTGCGCAATGAGGCTATTTAAAACTCTTCCAAAAATTCCTTACTACAGTGTCACAAGATTTATGAACGAAAAATCCCAGAGGAGTTAGCGTCATCCACGCGCGTCATATCGCAACTGCTATTAATTTTTGTTCAGTGTTTTGCTTCATCATCTCACACAGTTTTTGTCACCGAAGCATACCCAAGACCTGCCTGGGTTTAACTAACTGTCTGTTTGCGGACTTGACTGCTGTCACGAAAGTGTCTCCTTTTCTTGGAGCATTGTCTTGAAGCGAAGTAAATGGAGTATTCTTTCATTGCATGTGGGCAAAAAAGAAAACGTTTTTCGATTACGCTGTGATTATCTGCATGGGACTCATCTCCGTAAATTCTGCGGTTTCTCCCTAAAGACGATACTTATAAAGCCCACATACATAAAATGTACACGTTGCTTCTGACAATTTGTTCTGTTTTGTTTTGCGAGCTGAAGCATGTGGCGGGGCCCAGTACTAACACTCTCCCGGTAAAGAACAATAACCAAGTAAAATTTAGTGCCTCTAACCAAGTAAAAAGGTTGTAGTTTGTGTGATGGTGATGGACAAGTGATTTAATTATTTTAGTTTTTGGTCAGGCTGCATAAATGAAGACGCATACCTTGTTAAAGGTGTTGGAATCATCTCCTCCTCCACCGATGACATAAAGCTTGCCGTTGCATGTCGCAAGAGCGCAAGAACTGACTGGAATTATGGTGGGAGCAACTTCCGACCACGTATTGCTGAAACTAGAATATCAACCTCGATTTCAGTACCAGCAATGTTGGGAACTGGAACCAAACACTGGATTTCGGTTCCTTATCCAGACTAAAAGTTTAAATCTATTTTTGCCTAGTCTGGCCAAAAGAGATGAAAAGAAATTTTCATTAGCTCTTGCATGAAAATTGAACAAATATAGCAATGCATTTTTAGATTTTGACTAGATTTTGACGCAGCAAAGCTTAAATGGATGTGATTTTACCTAAATGTTAAAACGATGTTTTTTCTGCAAATCATCTGAATGTATCTAAAATAAATTTATATTAGATTGCTATGAAAACCTTTCTTGAAATCGGATGCTGTGGTTGATTTATTCACATTTTTATGAAAAACCTGTAACAACCAATTTGCCATCCAAGTCGTCATAATGAAAAACATATTCAGAATTTAACAAGCACATGCCAAACAAGCAAGAGCAACGAATCTTTTGTCAGAATACCACACTTTACAACGACAAACAAAACTTATATGAATCATATTTTGGTTAAGCGCCGCACTTTACTAACCCGTTGCTTCTTGCTTAGTACTTTTTTGAAATTGATGGAAAACGGCTTTACATAAAAATTTACGTAGTTCGAACGCAGTCTATGATCTGATAGAATTATTTTTCACTCTTCAGCTTTATATTCATCTTTTCAACCACCAAACTTTCGAAACTCTCACTTTTCCCGTGAGAATCGTGCATGCTCTTGGGAAAAATTCCGACAAGATGTTATGCAATTGTACCTGTCATATTTTTCGACGCTCTTGAGTTTGTTTTTGCCATCGTAACCTCCAATGCAATACACGTGACCACCAAGGGTAACCATGCGATGACGCCATCTTCCTTTGGTGAGTGGAGCAATTTTGACCCAGTTGTCTAAATGCGACTGCGCCGTAAACAACAAATAACATTGTAAATGTGACCTGTCTGTCTTGCTTTTACTTCATAAGTTATCTTTCTCAAAATCAATTTAACTTGAGTTTCGCTTTTTGTTACAAAAGAAGAAATTGTTGTAGAACCAGTGTTGTATAATCTCTTTCAAATCAGAATCTTCTGCCCAATAATGGAAGACACAAAGTTTTCCCAGTTACAGAAGTATAAACTATTTACATGTTTGGAAATGCTTCGTGCTTCTTGTGCCATTTTGTTAAAACAACATAAAAAAGTTCAAAAACTGTTGCAGAAAAGTTCAAAAAATTTTGTCTAAGTAAGTGGCATTTCTGATAGAAGCAATGTTGACGATTTACAAGCAAACGGTCTACGATGAAAAAGTAAATTTGCCAAAAATTAGACTTTGAGATTGATCGAGGCTGATTTGTCTTTTGCCACAAAAAAATTTAAGAAAAATCAGGCAATACAAGTTTTGTAAAAACCTTTAAAAGTCTTAGTCAAGCAAGTTGTTTTATTAATAAATGTATTTTCAAACAACAGAGAAAAAGTTTTAACTTCATACAAATATAGCTTCGTTTTTTATGCTTAGTTAAAAAAGCCTGTGAAACAAACAATTGCTTATTATTTTATAAAACCATCCTCAAACTTCAACACGCAGTGAAATTCTGCTCTTCTGCCTCAAAAGTCAGAATGCTAACCAGAACCGTCGCCAGGAAGTCTTCACTGGGGGGGCTTTACATTCATGTGGGGGGCTTTTCGTTTGTGCCGGGGGCTTGATATTGAAAAGTTGATAAAACCTCCAATGATTTACAGTGTTTCATATTTCGATTTGTGGGAGCTTAGTACTTTGTTTGTGGGGGCTAAGCCCACCAAAGCCCCCCCCGTGGCGACGGGACTGAAGCTAACTGATTGTGAAGTTGAATTGTTTTTCAATGTACCTAAAATGTTTGCCTCTTTTTAACAACTTAGCTCACTCACGCCAAGCTGTTATTTTAGCTCAGTTGTGATGTTAAGAGTATGTGATGACAAAGTAATACAAACGGTACAAGCAATTTAAGAAAGACACTGGACCCATTAAAACTTTTCTGCCTATTTATGGGGGCATCCATTGTTGTTTGACTTTCTACTCTCGCTGTAGCCGGTCAGCTACGGACCGCATTTTTGATATTTTCTCCTCTTTTGGAGAACGACTTGCTGATACAAGCCCAGCAGTTTTATGTCGTCGTGAAGGGCAAAATTCCATCATCGTTTTATCTGAAGTACAGACTGATTATTTCACCAACTTTATTGCTTGTTGTTGTTTTCTAGGCAACAGATCTGATTGCAGTACACGTCAAATGTAAGTTGTTTTTGTGTTTTTTTTAGAAATTTGTGCGATGCCACAGATCGTCGCATTCCAATGAGGAGCAGTTAAGAACTGATGGAAGTTTTAGTCATGGCAAAAGTTTTAGGCCTATTTTTGTGGCGAATTAAAATGAGGCTGAAGGATTTTCTCTACATTACACCAAGATACTTTGCATACAGGATGAGGGATCTGTCAAAAACCGGTCTCATGTCTGCATCCAACATAATAGATGAAAAAATTTGAATTTTTTAGTCACCTGATAAAGCCAGACATCTCTCGAGTGAATGCGTCCACCGCTGACGATGATGCTGTTGCGGAAAGACGCTACAGCGTATTCAGATTTTGTGAACGCGGGAAGTTTCGCCAGTGAACCCCACTGAAGCGTAACCGGATCAAAGGCTTCTACGTAAGGCATGTTGTAACCTCCAGCCCTGTCATATCCTCCAACCAGCACCACAGCCGCGCTGCAACCGGTTGAACGGCGGGGCCTCGTTCGGGCGCTGTTTATTTCATTTCCTGCGTTTGTGAAAATGTGTGTATGCAAGCAGAATTTTTTCGAAATGAAAGTTTCCCTTTCGGGATAAGTTACCGAATTTGCTGCAAACCACCAACGCAATAAAACAGCGCACAAACCTAAAATGTGGTACTTTCGTGTTTCCTGTAGGATGGACTGGCACTCTGGATTGGAAAGAACTTGTTCATCGCACTCAACCACATTGACGAAGTAGTTAGGTCGTACGAGTGGTAAACGAACGTACGACAAGAGCTCGGCAAAGTCTTCTGACCTAGAAATGAAAATGAACCAATTTCTCCCACCCTGCTCTATCTCCTTCAGAGCGATACCCAAGTTCAACATCTTCTGAAATAAAAATCTGTTCACTGCTCCCCAGTCGATGAGATTTGGCTGAAAACAAGCACTTTGATGTTCATTTCGCTGGTGACGCTGCTAAAGATTTAATCGCCTGTTGCAGCGATAAAATTTACAAATGCTTTTGTTACCTTCTTGCGGCAGAAATTTAGTCGAAGCATCAGTTTTAACGTTGGTCGGTAAAGGAATACTTAAAATACGTTTGCGAGATAACAAAATGGCATTCCAGAGCAATGACGACAATATTAATTCCGACTAATTCTTTGCCTAACAGTGCTTGTAGTTCTACACTAGAGTGTTTTGGGTGCATTAATTGTTTGTCGCGAAGAATTGTGCTTTTCACGAAGAAGTCGAGGCTAACGCTAGGAACACCGGTATGAAAGTCAGCATAGCAAGCAGCTACAACAACTGGACCTCTGGAATAATATGTGTGATACCTGTAAGTACTGCGACACCAGAAATTTTTACTACCGTACATCTCAGACACTAACATTTTTACAATGTTTAGTGTGGTTGCCATAAGGGTGTCGCCCCGATTCACAGACCTTTCGATCTATTGTTAGAATCCATACCAAAAACAGATATGGCACCACAGGTTTTTTTTAAGGAAGATGTTAGGTACCCAGTATGGACTTGTAGGGACACAACTTTCTCTGACTCTAGGGATTCGATGATAATATTCTCTGATGCTAGGGACCCGATTTTCAATTCTAGGGACCCGAATCGGGTCCCTAAAACGTTTTAAAAAAACCTTGTGGCACCATGTAGTTTTAGCAAGTTGCATGAAGAATGTTCTAAGACTTGGTTCGGTAAAAATTATATTTTGGCAACATCCAACAACTTATTTTGATTCTACCAGCGTGCAGAAAAAAAGATAGGCAAGTTAAATTAGGCCCTTTACTTGAAAAATTCCCAACATTTGTTTAGCCAGTGTAAGTTATCCAGCTATTTTGTGCACGCTGTATGATTGATGCTGTGTGGTTGCAGCGGAAACGTGGTTAACACAACTGCGAACAACCCAAATGACCAGTTACATGACAGCGAACACAGGTTATACGCAAGTGACTAAATCAGTATCTATGCAAGGAATGTCGGGCCTCACCAGTTGCGCTGAACCTGCAAACAAATTAACGACAACACCTGAAATTTACAACAATTTTCACTTTCCTCTCAAGCCTGTTGTTTTAAGTAAAGAGCTAGGTCAAGTGTGGTAATTAAAAATAAGCGGAGTTGTTGGTAGTGGTCAATTTCTTNACCTTACAAAGTAAAGCTCCAACAATAATTGGTGGGTCTACTTGTCGAAATTGCATGTTTTACTGNGGCGTGCTAAATTGTTTNAAGANTTGAGACACCTGTACTTAATCGNACAATTTCTGCCACTATCAGTGCCGTGTTTGCTCAGATCCTGACACAAGATAAGTTGCGAAAAGTAGCTCATGCAAAGAATGCAGGTTCTCTGCTTACCAACTTTTCTATTCAAAGAGCCGCTTGTTTCATGATAAACGAAATTGTTTGCAAAGCATGAGAAACTGGCTTTGGCTTTGAGTTTGTTCTCCCTTTTTTTCATGATAATGCTGCTAAAAATGGGCATCATTTCGTTTTGCTTCTTGCGCAAAATTGAAGCAAACATTGGAATTTTATTTTAGAAATAAGTATCAGCTTTACACGCCATTGCCTTCTATTGCATAACAAAACTAAAGTAGAAAAGTCCATTCATTAAAAAAAACTTCTGATTTGCCCCCGGAAAACATAATGGATTAAAAATACTTTCATAGTAATCTTAAAACCTGTAAATGCCTGCAGAAACATTCACATCATTCCCGTGATTAGTGTTATTATTAGTGACAGTCAGTGACGGATTTACGCATAGGCCAAATAGGCCATGGCCTAGGGCCCCGCGCTTTTGGGGGCCCCGCGCAACTAGTTCCTGTGATGACTCACTGTTCTTTATAGAAAGACTTAGAGCAGCTGCGTAGCCAGACATTTTGATCGGGGTGATAAAAAAACGGGATCTTCGCTTTGCTCATGAATTTAAAGAAATATTCATAAATTTTCGTCATTTTGCTACATTGGCTTACGTGTCCCCCTTGGCTGCGGCCCTGTTCTACAGTATATACTTTGTTGTTGTGTAGTGATTTATAGCAAAGGTAGAGTTTTGATTTATAAAATTTCGTTATTTAATTCATCAGTGGTGGGTTTCCGTTGTCAAAGTTGTTGTAGCAGTAAAGCATTTAGTCTTTTCTGAAACACTGGAGCCTTAGTCACTGCAGCACAGTGGTCTCTGTAGTAGCTAACGGTTTGTGGATTACACTTTCTGGAACATGAGCCTTAATAGGCAAATTTGTAGCGTCTTTGATGCGGGTCTTACGTTTGATTGCTTCCAACTACATCGCCAGTTTGCAGAGCTTTATGTTGAAGCTTTAAATGTTAGTTAAATCAGCCAGAACAGTTTCTAGTGAGTTTTACTTGGAAAAAAGTGTTTGCATTGGGCTTACTTCACATATGGTTAGCAGGTGTGTTGCGACAATACTTTGCTGTGCAAATCTTGTCTTCATGCTGTTTATCATCAGCCAATAGAATACAGGATCAAAACACTATATTTTGTATTGCTTGGAAAATGACAACTTAAAAACGGCATAAATAAACCCTGTGTTGTTCTATAAAATATTTGGTTACTATAACGAAGTAGTTTATGTACAGCTAATCAGATCGACAACTAGACGATATGTCGAGGGCAGCACCACGGTCCCACATGAAAATGTATATATCTGAAAATAAGCCTTCAAAAAACGTTAGAAATCACGGAAATTTAACGAGGAGATTTTCTGAAATACATGAAAGAGCTATAAACTCCAAGAAAACATCGCACTGCCATTTGGTCTTGAGAAGAATGTAGGAAAGGCTTTAATTTCTGTTCAAGATCTAAGACAAGCGTAGAACCAAAGTCGCCACCGCAAAAGATACATTATTGAAAGGGCGCTACACATAATAGGGTCATACTTTCACGCTTTTAAAACAAGTGGCCAAATAGGTCACACCTGCGTGGGGCCCCAAAAACTAAGATGGCCTAGGGCCCCGCGCTCCCTAAATCAGTCCCTGGTGACAGTTAACAATCTCGTGCTACTCGTACCTTGGTTCTAACACAAAAAGAGTTTGGTGGTTCTTGAAACTGACATACCAACTAATGAATTGTTGAAACACATTGTTTGCTTTTTCTCAAAACAGTGTGGTTGGGTGAACTCAGCCAAAAAGTAAGCAGAATTAGTTTTATCCTATTTTTTTGCTCAAAACAACCTTTGAAATCGATTGGAAGAAAGCAATGCTCGTTTATGAATGCCTTATCTATTCTCGTGACGTGTAGCATTTCATGAGCAGATGGCAAGCGATCGAACGCGTCTCAGGATTGCCAGATGCTTGACAAAGAACATGGCAATTGTTGGTCAAGTTTATGGCAAAGTTTTGGCAAAAACATGGTGAAAATAATGGCAATGTTATTGGCACTATTTACTTTTAGATATTTCATGTTTTTACGTATCAAATTTTTCCATACTTTTCAATTTTTAATATTAGACAATTAAAAAATATATTTAATGGGAATAAAGATGCCTACTCGGTAAGCAAAATATATCCTCTGTTCAGATCATAGTCCCTGATTCTTGGCTATTAAGTGATTGCTTTTGATTCATAGGCCTGGTAAAAACCAGAAGCAATATTTGAGTTTTATCATTACTTACAGAATCATTACTTTAAAAAGTGTACACAAAGTTAAGCATTGCAAGACCTGAAACACAGTAGCACCAAGTCAATTTAAAAATAAATATGCAGTTAAGATCCGTTGTGAATGAAAGGTAATACTGCAGTTATCACAGCAATTCTTCAAATAATAAGCCTAATCATATTCAGACATATGATCTCGCGCACATGTAGAAGATTCATATTACCTGGTGCATTAGCAGAAGTTGTTGAACTCTATTTTCTCTGCAAAATTTAGGTATTCATTTGATAAATAATCCAAAGTGGATTGTTTTGTCAATACTGGCAATTGATATTTCAAAAAATAACAAAATTTTGGCATTTTTGGAAGAAAGTGATTTTTGGCACAATCTGCCAAATTTGGCACTATCTGGCAACCTTGATTCAGACCTGCGTTGATTGCACTGGTAGAGAATACACTGTTATCTAATTGAGTTTCATTATGCACATGGTAACTGCGTTCTTTGTTGAATAAAGCCTAGCAAGCCCGTGTTGAGGTGCCACTTCTATAGATATCTGTTACAACATGTGTTCATGTGTTCAGTTTGCAGCAATCAACACAACGGCCTGTTAACTGAAGAAACAGATTTTTTTAGATTTTTCTGTTATCAAGTAAAACAAGTAAAGTTTTAAAAAACAACAAAAAACGCAGTCCTTTGAGGCAGGTAAAATCGGAGTCTTGATTTTATGCAGCTGGGACATGGGTCTATACTGGGTCGCCTCCACTTTTTCGGAAAAAACTGACCCATTGTCATGATCATTAAAGCATACTGCAAAAAATTAACGTCACCGATATTTTCTTCGCATTTGCTGCGGTCAACCTTTGTATGTAAGTTTCTGGTGCTCTCAAGACATTTTTTTGCCAGGCACAGGCTTTGATTTACAAACACATATTGTTTCGAATTGGGATGCAAGCCGCTGTCTTCTCTATTTCGTAACCCTCATTGCATGAAGAAATGCCTGAAATCTAGTTTCATCAATAGGTGATTTTCAAACTCTACCGCAGAGTTGTTAAAATCGACAACAAACTGCGGTTCGAATGGTTAAAAATTCAAGACACACAAGTTTACCCAGCTTATCAGAGGCCAAGCAGCTGCATGCGAATTTTCGAATATAGAGTTTTTCCCTGTTTTAGTTTTACTCATCTGTCAGCGACAGGTTCCCAACATGGTCCAGTTACCTGCATGTAATATTTTTAAGGAGGCAGCGTTGATGTAGGAAGATATCATCTTGGCAGGGTGAACACTGCATATTGTGCAAGTTTTTAAGAAAAAAGACAGTCAGTCTTTGTTTCCGTCTCTGCACTCCAGTATTAATTAATACATAGACTAATATTTGTTGTCATCCCGTTGTTTGCCAATAGCTGGTTTTCACGCGGAACACACCTCAATGCACAAATTACGCCATCATGGAAAAATAACTTTCATACTTCATGTGAGGTTTATGTTTAACCAAATAGTGGATTTTAAATTTGGCTGCTGAAGGTTAAAGTCTATCATTGCCCCATTGCCCGATATTTTTATTCCTGTATTTTGTGAGTTTTAATTGCAATTGCTGAAGTGAATTCCGGTGTTACCCCACACAAATGCAATTCAAAGGGCTTCGGATAATAAACTAAAATATAAACATGGATGTAACTCCATTTTGTTGATTCGGCAGGATTTAGGACTTTAGAAAAGATTTAGACTACAGATTTTCTGCATAGAATACTTTTTTTGAGAAATTTCTGCACAAGTGATGCAGTTATTAGTCTTAATTTATTTAATTTAAATAAATTAACTAAGATGCAGTTCTTGGTCTTAAATTTCTAAATCACTTTCATCCAGTCTGTACTACACCCAGAGTTCAAAACATTTGTTAAACAACCGGTTAGTGGTCAGCTATACTGTTTTGGTTGTCGTAGGAAGACAACTGGAGAATATCAACCCAAATCTTTAAGTTAGGATCAGGCTTGTCCATGGGACATTATTTTCTGTCCGATACCATCCCATGGCAACTTGTGACTATCCCATGGACTTTCCAAGAAACTCGTAACACGAAGTATATTATATCATGTGCAGGTCTAATATTTACCCTCTATAGACCCGTGACCGACGTGCCCCAAACGCCCCAATTAGGGAGGAAATGAAACTTGGGCAACCCTGATTTTAGCTGTCACCTAAAAAAGGACCCAACAACCTTACTTTCGGGGCCTCGCATCCCTACACCCTGGCACAGAGCCTCTTCGTCTAAAGTTGCTGTGTTGTGTGCAGATAATATTGGTATTCAACGCAAGGACGTATCCAGCCAGCGATCGCCCCAATCGACCCCGTGGGTCCGCCCCTGATTCAACTCCATAAAATCCTGCTATTTGACGTTAAAATTACTTGCGATGGAACCCACATGGTGCAAAATTCATGTCCACTTTTCCATCCAATTCCATGGGACAGATCCCATTCACGTGGACATAGGATATTTGCTGATATCTCAAACTAAATTTCCCACTACAAAAATACCATGTAGACCAGAAAAAGTTTCAGTCCATGGCCATTGCCTGTACCTTGCCACTGGGTCATGGGCCACCCATCTTTTTACTGCTTCATATACAACCTCTTCTCTTGACACATTGATTTCGTCATCACTGATGTAGTCAATGACGCGAGTTTTCGGAAGCTCTAGGAATTCTTCATGCTGTCAAAATTAATAGCGAATCGTTAAAACCACCATCAAACAAAGAAAAGGTTAGTACTATTTAAGAAATATGTGAATGTGGTGCAACTGAATGATAGAACGCTGCTTAAAAACTGTTATGTTGCACAAACGCTCCTGATCACTTACAACCAAAATATTTATTTCAAACATAAGCCACAAGCAAGAATGTAAAAGTGCGCTGATCCCGCATTTCCATAAGGAAATACGTAAGTTTATAATGTAATCAGCATAATTTATTTACCTCGATTTTGTCGACAACAAATACTGTAGTTAACCTGATGATGCCTACTTTTTGTGCAAAGTCTCCTTTTATTTTTTTAAACAGGTTGAGAAAGCTTCATCAACAGATACATCTACAGTATGGAGAAGAACCGTAAGACAGTCAGTTACAATACAGTAGTTAGCTAAATTTTTCCCTACACTGACCATTTGTGTGTTACTGCAAGCATATCTTCTTGATGCCCGCAAAAAGTTACTGTGTCGATGATCAAAATCATCCAACTTGCGATCACCTTTGCATTGATCCAGCGAAGACAACAACAACAACAAAAGCAACAACGGAAAGCAAACCAACAGTATCCACACCAACAAATTCAACAACGCTTATATAACTTCGATTAACCTAAAAAATTTCACAGCTTTGATTTACTTAAAAATCCGACCAGAACCTACTTCGACGACATCGGAAAACTTGTCCATGATCATGTCAGAAGCTTTGACAAAAAGATCCGACAATGCGTGAACTTCTGCGAACTCTCGCATTCCTATGCAATTGCAGGGATCGAGCTGCGCTTCAAGATACCTCGTGCACGCCTCACCTAGTGGAGTTATCTGCAATCAAATGAAAAACGCCAAGCTTAGGTGATGGAACAGCCCGCGAGTCTAAATGAATTAGGTTAATGGTGAAAATGCTTTGGATAACAAACGATAGGCTCACAGAGGGATGTTAGGAAACAAACGTTCGTTTCCTCTTCCACATGGTTCAGGAGATGCTTTTACAGATTATGATTTCATTACAGACACAATCGAGCCCGTAAATATACATCAGCCCAGGAACTGATAGACGCGCATTCTGACCACCTATGGAGGAGTACATTTATCAGAAAAAGCAAGCCAGCCTCAACTGGAAGTAACAGAAGAGTGTAAACGTTTTTTCCGAAATATTTGGTATGAGCCCAGAAGATCCTCCAATGAATTTTGTTTGTTAAGGTGAGGCGACTACACGTTACCGTTGAAAAGCGCTAAACGTATTGCCAGAAGACATCTTCCGTGGAAAAGAACCAGTAAAGCTACTACATTATCAACCACGTCAACTGCTATCTGAGAGTCAATTGAGTATTTCTACATGATCTATTTATCCGATTAAGTTTTAAATAACACAAAAATCCGTCACTGCCAACTCAAAGGAGCTATTAACGACTTTCTTTGAACTGCTAATAAATTAGGCTGTTTTTGAAATGTTTGGATTTATTTGACGATGAGTGCCGATCTATTTGCAGATCTTAATCAATGCCACCAATGGAAAGCCGCTCTCTTGGGATAAATATGACCTCACGTCGGCAGGCATCGGCAACCTTTATGACGTGTGAATAAAAATCGAACTGCAGCGCGTAAGGCTAAACCAGTCGCTGTGACGACAAAAGGAGGTGATGGGAAGAAGCGCAGAGTTTTTTCAAACTTAGCGTGGGTCGTCACGTGTTGTTATTGTTATGTTTGTGAGTGTCCTCAGCAGTCAGCACAATACACAAATAAATGGATCTCGACTAGGGAAGTTTACATACATCTGAGGAATAAAGTTTTCTTTCGTTGCAAATCCCAGCTTCATGAGTTAAAAAAGCTTTTTTTGATGAAGACGGACAAATAGCTAAGAAATTTCGGACTATAATATGTTGAAAGCAACACGGTTTGGCTTGCATGTGCATATTTGTTGTGTTTACTTGGCCAAAGTTGCAAATAGGATAAACATAGAAAAGGTTGTGATGGGTTGACAACTATATTAAATGTCAGTTCTTTTTGTCAGACTTTTTCGTGTTTTGTAAAGCTTGTTTAGTGACGGAGACTCGCATAATTTTTAGCCCACATCTGATTTCCTGTCTCGCTCACACCTGAACGGAAAATAATGGGTTAGCGCTCTCAGCTCATTGTACCACAATGTGGACGGCTTGCCCTTGTTACATTCAATTTGCGCTGTCGAGGTCAGGTGAAAGACCAACTAAAAAAATCCACGTGCACCGCCTGTTTGCGCTAACTCCTCAGTGGTCATTTTCTGCAGCAGCTTGAGATTTGTTTCGGACCTTGTATGGAGCAAAACTCCCGCTAAATTCTATGAGGCAATTTGCTGTATAATTTGGACGCTAAAGTGAAAGCATCACAAAAATAATTGTAGAGATACATCAGGTTTCATACTGCAGTGTAGGCAATGCTATAAGTTTTTTTTATTTCATTTGAAAAAAGCCAACAAACTGAATTGAATGTGGTGCAAATAACATATTTAACATTTTTTAAACGTCTATAGCTAGTTGAGTTGGAATAACTCCAGTGATTCATTGTACATGTGGATTGAAAGTTAGGAGGTTTTCGAATAAACTGTAGGAGGTTTTCAGTTACATGAACTTCCCTCTAATAAAGTCATAAAAAGAATAAAAAAGGTCTTCAAAATACGTTAGTTTCTATGCAAACGGTTTGCCCTACAAAACGTTGATTTTTATCAAAAAGTTTACTATGACGAAAATGTTTAGATAATACAATTTTCCACAAACAACTTAAGTGAGGAATTAAAATATAAACTTGTTAAGGTGAAAAAGCAGTTTAGCATCTTTGAAAACTGCAATTTACATAAAATAAGTCTTACTTAGTTGAATGGAAAAATACAGAAATCGAAAAACAGCTTCGGACACGTGGTGATTTGTAAAAACTAGGACAAAGGTTCAGCATGAAGAACTGTTGGTCGGTCGGTGTCACCAGGGATTGCAACACGTTCTGATAAGGAAGGGGTCTCAAACACGCGGGTCGCATGTGGCCGCGAGGGCGTTTTGTGCGATCCACGATGCATTTTTGGAATTTTCAAATAATTAACATTTACGTTATTTAGTTTATTCACCGGTGTTGAAAAGTGCTTGGCTAACGAGTGAACAACTTCCTTTTAAACGAACGCTGAGACAGCCAGAAATGGTTTTCTTATAACTCAGAATACCTTTCGCAAAAAATAAGATGTAAAAACTGGTTCTAGTAACGTTCAGGTACCGCCGTTGTTGCGTCGGCGTGATAATGCGGCTCTCGTGTTAATTTATAAGTCCTCATTTGGCCCTTGGAGCAATTTGAGTTTGAGACCCCTGCGAAAAGGTCTTTTTTCTCGTTTCAAGGAATGAGTTCAAGATTTATTTCCGTCACACTGGAGACCGCTCTATGACTCTTCCCAAGGGCTACACCTGGAACAAATCACATCTGTCCCTAATGATGGCGCTACTATATTAGGAGCTTCTAGCATTTAGCGCAGATGGATTTTAGCATTTTACAGCAAAGCTTCAAGTGACGTTACACCACGGTACATTTTAGAGTTAAAAAAACTGACCTGAAATAAATTCGATGCTTCTAGAAGCAGCTGAACGTTGTCTGAAGTAATTGTCACTCGAGCTGTGTACATGTACTTCAGCAGAAGGTCCATCACTTCTGCTTGCATGCCATTAATTTGTACAAGCATTTCTCGAGATTCGCGGTGATCATTGCAAAACATCGCTCGAAAATATTTGCTTCCTGAAAAAATCAACTTGAAAACTTTACATACATTTTAATCGTCGCATTGACAGATTGGCTGCAA
>JGI24159J19872_10003445_pt1 | contig 19698 bp, 17 predicted proteins | sample Ectturendosymbi4_FD_19872 | JGI IMG/M metagenome (IMG submission 19872) | reverse complement strand
AATAGAGCGCCACCCTCTAATTGAACGTCACCTCTAATAGAACACCACTATGGGGGAAGGGTTGAAAAATAGAGCGCCATGGCGGTGAAATAGAGGTTTTACGGTAGTTTAAAACTATTGTATTTCTAAAGTTTCAAAACAGACTTAACTGATTTACTCCGCCTTGATGATTTGTTTTAGCCGTTAATTATAGTGAGAGGTATAACAGCATAGGTTACATGATATACTCCTGGTAAAAGTAGGGTGTTATAATATACATCAACATTTTTAGGTTTTTACTCCTCTGCTCAAAAAATACAGAATGTGGTGGGGTATCAGATAAAACTTGTTAAAACACTCATCTTCCTTAACTTTTTCCGCTGTTTTGTGGAAAAAGTTAAGGAAGATGAGTGTTTTAACAAGTTATGAACAGTGGCGATTCAAGAATGAAAAACTGCGGGGGCCACTGTGGGGCCAAAGAAAAAAGTAGGGGGTCAACATAAATGTCTCTCCTGCATGGTGATTTTCCGTTGTAATGAAGATTGATTTGCTGTGATTAACCCTATCAAACCCAACACAGGTTTGTGAATATCGTCAAAACCGTCGTCAGAAAGTCTTCAAATCGTTTAAAATTTTGCTGGCTGAAAGTTATCCGCTGTACGTGTCAATCAAACGAACTTGAACATGAAATTAAGCCCAAAACTGGGGGGCAAGCAGGGGGCCAACCAAAAATCTGGAGGGCTTGGCCCACCCAGGACTCCCTTAGAACCGCCCGCCACTGAGAATGAACTGAAAACTATCAAACGAATGGTAATTTAAATGTGTCATAACTGACAAAAACAACGGGCTAGCTCGCATTAGCAAAACAAAGACATCCAAGCAAATATTGCTTGATTTCAATGAGATGCTGCTTATGAGATCATGTTAGAGTCTAATCGCAGGAAATTTGAGGTTTGGGTGACACCAAAATCCTCAGAAGAGTGGATGGCGTGCAAATCCTTCTGGTAACCAACTTTGTTTCAATTCTGCCAATCTTGAGAAAACCTGTTTACGAACATACAACCTTGATGCGAAGATGCTTATATGGAGATGAGCGTGGTGAAGTAGTGGCTAGAAGTGTTATGAGTAAGGCAACCAATTTTTAACCTAAAAACTTAAAATGTTAACTTCATAATTTACAAATTTGGCTTTATTTTGACCTATCAATTTTCTGCGTTTTCAGTTTAAATGCGGAATACAAATCATATTCATTATGCAGTATTAGAAAACAAACCGACGGGTTTGTTCGATTGAAATGAAACAAAAAGTAGTTTATCTGCAAAATCTAGTATAGCATGTTTTAAAAATGTCTGGCTACTTTCAGTTTCATGAAACGAACCTCGTTGATGCTTTGCATTGCGGCAGTGTGCTTCCACCATCAACGTTTTGTCACTTTCCACTCAGCAGTCACGGAATTTGCAAAATAATTCTCCCCTAGGTGTTGAGGTAAACTCAGAAGCATATTCATGCAGTATACTTCGAACGTTTGAAGAAGTTGGTTGTTTGATATGTTGATAAGTACAGGCATGATATGTTGATAAGTACATCAATAACTACAGTAGAGTCAAATCTGAGAATATCGTAAAGTTAAAACACAATATATGCACAATGGATTGAGCATTTGCCAAACCAAATACTGTAAGACCACGTTTCTTGCATTGCCATGCCTGGTCTACTTAATATTCAATCGTACAGTTGTGGGCTAAGCAGCATTATCACGTCAAAAGTCGCAACAAACCCATTACTATTTCAGAATTGCAACTAAACTTGCAAAAACATATCAAAACATGTTGTTGTAACTTTATTAAAATATCGATAACAAGAAAAAACTCTGCTGCAAGAAAATATTGACCTAACGATAAATATTAACCTAATGATAAATTTTGCTATTTTTTGACCTAATAACTTCCGAGTGGCTCCTGGTATCAGCGTGAAAATTGGTTTGTGGACGTTTCATAAACTTTTGAAAAAGCAGAAAAAATTGACTTTATTGACCTATGGTTGCCCCAGTTATGAGCGTGGCATAGGAACCACTGGTAGAGTTTGCTTGACACGGCGCTAAGTTCCAAACTGTCTGGAAAACCAATTAGCTACCTTCTGTAAGTATGGGGAGCGTCACTTGGGTATCCATCTAAATTGATGGTACTTGCATCAAAGTGCAGTTTTAGTTCTTAAATTATGGACATCTTATATCTTTAAAACTGCAAATGCATTTTCTAGCAGCATAAAGACAGGTCAAACTTTATCAGTAATTGCAATAGATTTTGTTGGAAGCATTTGCAGCGAAATAGCAAAACCAAAAATGGATAATAAAATCCTGTCCAACAGTTTTTCTTACCATCCTCTATCCTCATGTTACTAGCTGCGGTCAGCTGACCATGTTTTTGTTTTTTTTCATCTTTTAGCAATTACTTGTCCCAAAAACCTTTGCTATGATGTGTGTGGTTCTTCGTGTCCAAAGACATGCTATGATACCAGCTACAACTGCGAAAACGACCACTGCATCGAAGGCTGTCACTGTCCTGAAGGTACTGTTGTTGCTCGATATTATGCGGTGTGAACGTCTTGCAGAGTCGTAGTAAACATTGATACAGCTAGTTATTTTAGTTTATATCAGCTGCTTCCCCTTAACAGTCTATGGCCACACTACACGCTTGTGCACGGTTTATGAACTAGCACAGAATGCGTCGTTGTGAGGACAAAATTCTTAGCAACTGCAGTTTTTACTGCTGCTTTGGCCAACACAGTTTGCAACGGTGAATGAGCGCCAGTAAGTCACAGCAGACTCCCAGCAGTTCTGTGTTTTTTCCGTTCCAAGGATGTTTTATCAAACAAAACTACAGTTTTCGAAACTGTGACATATATTTCCTCATAAGTTCTGAGCGTTTTTGTATACTTACCATGTAAACCCTGACGGGGCAGTTGTAGAGTTACTGGCAATATCATCTGCCATATGCCGCAAAAACATAAAACGATTGACAGATAGCTTCAAATAATACTGAAGCAAATTAACATTTTATTAATAAAGCGATATTTTTAGTTGTTTATTCAACGCAATTTTGGTTTGCCACACCTTGTTTTTTGACAAACTGACAAGTATTTTTATAAACGATATTGCTATTCAGGGCAATACCTTCACAATGGTACTTGCGTTTCCCGGTTTGACTGTCCCTGCCAGTATGGACGACAGGAATATTCGCCTGGGTCAAAAATCAGACTAGACTGCAACAGATGGTAAGTTTCCAGAATATGGACTGGTTGATCTTTCTTATATCTTCCAAATATTTCGTGCTTTCTAATAAGGTGTTTGTTTCATGCTACTAGCTTCACACCTTTGTTGTTAAAACTTCATTCATATGACTTAACTGTTTTGTTGACTCATCTCAGATATGTTGCTGCGAAATAAACAGGAAATGTATTTTTTGTTTATATCGGTTTTGCGCTTTTGCAGTGTATGCGCTCGTGGACGATGGGTATGTACAAAGAATATCTGCGACTCCGTCTGCAAAGCTGTGGGCAACCACTTTTCCACATTCGATGGAAAGAACTTCGATTTTGATGGAAAGTGCAATTACATTTTATCTCGAAGCGAAGGAATGCAAGACATCGCCTTCGAAGTTCAGCTGATAACCACCTGCACGTGAGTACAGCGTGTCTGCAAACATAACTCTTCCATTTGGTTCCGATCTGCTATGAGCGCTGTCGTTACGCATGGTTGGATAAAGTCGGCTGATGCTATGTTTTTTAGAAATATGTGCTGGTTGAACATTTCTCCGCTCCGAATCAAACAGAACACGTAAAAAAGAAGAGGTTTTGAACTTTACTCAGACGTAGTCGCACACCTCTGCCATTTGAACCAGGAGTTCCCAAGCTTTCTCTGGTCAAGTACCCCTTCAGCATTTCGACAGATGAGCATGCACTCTTCAAATTTCTTATGACAAAAAGATTGAGTAAAATAACAAAAATCCACTGAATTTTATGACTTTTGGTTTAATAGAATTCTAATAAAGTTAGACTCCATTTTTATGCCTCGAAATTAATTTGCTTTGCTGTATAATAAATGTACCCTTTCAGATAGGGATACATGTACTCCAGGTTGGAAACCCCTGATTTAAAACATCTGATCTCTAGCTTGACCTTTCGCAACCCGCAAATGGCTATTCCTGCTTCATGTAAAACTCTGAAATATGTTAAAATTCATTTTGGCAACTATTGTGAGTTAGATATTACAGTTTTCATGTCAAGCAAACGGTTGCTTATTTTGTAATTTACTCCTGTCCACTTTCTGTTAGAGGAAATATATTTATTTAAAAACCTCATACTTTTCTTCATCAGCAAACAGTAATTTCTAACAAATTTTTTTCTTTTATTGTTGGCACCCAATCTGAAGATATCCAAAGCCCCACCTGTAAATCGTTCAGGCATCGCTTCCGTCCCAGAGCCAATATTGTAATGGTTCTTGCATGTACTCTGCAAATGCGCAGTTTGGCAAAGAAGGGATGTGCGTCTCAACAGTTGACCTGTGCCAAAGCGCTTGTGGAGCAATTATTCTGTATGAATCAGGCTTTTTGCATCATTGCGTCAAAAAACGTTTTAGCAGCTGTTTTTTTGTGTCGATTTGTACTTGCCAGACTGGTTTTAAAAATTATTTTTAATGCTCTGCATACATCACAAAACACTGAGTGAACGTACTTGCCTGTTGCCTGCTATGAAATAATGATTTCAGGCTCCAGCGCGATCGACTCTCTAGCGCGATTGCTCGTCGATTTATGCCCGAAAATCGGCTCAAAAGCTATCATTCGTCTTCACGGTCCTTAAAGGGCTTTATTTAGCTTTTGAGCTTTGTAAAAAGCAATTTGCTTTAACAGTATTTTCTAAAAAACTTTTTAAAACGCAACAAACTACAAAGTTTACAAAAAATGGTGTATCTAGCCAGAAGTACACTTGATGTTTCTCGCTTTTTCTCTGCGTTTTTTCTGACATCTTACCCTCTCTCCAGTTCTATGCACGTGCACTTCAGTAACATAGGGGGTGGTAGTTTGCCAACAAATTTTGGTACATCGGACGACCTTGCTGGCAAGAGTAAGATAAGGATGACCGTCGACTGTAGTTTTCACGTCTTACTCTGATAAATTTTGTGGCAAGGGACAGGCGAGTATGCTTTGAGGAATTCTACTCAAACTTACCAATTTTGTCAAATGTTTTCTTCGTACAGAGCATTTTTGGCTACATGACGGTTATTATCACGCTGCAAAAATGAAGAGTTTTTAATTTCTCTATGGATTTGCCCTAGCTTTTGCAGACTGACTTTGTTCCTATTTGAGAGATATCTTGTTAAGTTTACGATATCTTGTGAAAAATTGTTTTCCTGGTGAAAAAAATGTTTTCGAACACATGAAATCGGTAAAAGATTTACTTTGAAGTCATACATAAGCAATTTCAACATGCGTCCTCTCTCTAAATCAAATCTACAACCTATCCGTTGAGCCTCTTCTTATCAAGTGGCTTAGATAACTATCTGTGTTAGGTCCACAAGATCAGCCAGCAAGAATCACGTAAATTGCTTAGCGCCGTTTGCCTAACCTTGGTCTTTTATCGACCTGGCCGGGCTGATCGTAGAAAATGTTGCCGCTATAGCAACGACACACACAAAACCATCGGAACCTTTGAAGTAATTTGCCCTGAGTTTGCGGCGGGTTTATGTTAATGCCTTTCCGTGTCGTTATAACTAATTGTGTTAATACAAACTTTAAACAAAAGAAAACAGAATTTGGCAAATTCTCAGTTACTATGAAAACATACATCAAGTAAGTCTTGCAAAAAGTGGAATCCATGATATCGGTTCATCGTGAAAACCGCAATTCCTGACGTTTTACTTTGATGTGCTCATTCCTCAGTTTTGCTGATATTGTGCAAAGGGCATCGGTTTGCGATCGAGGATTAAAAATCACTGTGAACGGGGAAGACATCGAAATTCTACACAGCGGCAGAATTGACATCAAAGGCAAAGAAGCGGTTTTGCCTCATCATACCTACTTCTACGCTATGGAGAAAGTCACTACCAACTTTTACAAGGTCCGTAAATAATTAAATTGTGTGAGAAACCAAGCTTCTCTTTCTAAAAGAAATGATTCTTCAGAAAATAGAGCGTTTTTATTTCGCAAGTGACGCATTTTGTGAGAATCGTACTGCTGTGCAATTTCAGGTTACAATCAACAGCGGTTTAACAATCTTGTTCGACGGCAAAGACCGAGTGTACATCAGAGCCAAACCAAGCCTTTGCTCAAAAGTCAGCGGCATGTGCGGAAATTTCAACGCGTTGACAACTGACGATTTTAAAACACCTCGAGGCGACATTGCCATGAATGCTAATGACTTTGGTGACGAATGGTAAGCCTTTCGTGATCTACCTGCAGCGTTGGGTACAATAGCGGTACTTACAAGCTCTTGTCAATAGGTATACGCGTTAACGTTTTGCGCATCTGTTTAGCCCAGTGTTTCTAAACCTTTTTTTCTGCCACGCCTTCCTAAGGCAATTGTCCTTTGTTTCAATCAACCCTGACTTTAAATAAGTAAAAGGGACGGAACACTTTATCGTTCAAAAACTTTCCATGTTGTAGAACGCGTAAGGGCTCGCGCACCCCTGTTAATTTATTGACGCCTCCCCGTGCCCCCTCGGCTAAGAACCACTGGTATAGCCTACTGCAGACAGAGCAAGCTTACGTCTTTTTATTTTAAACGTGTTTATAGGTTTGGTTTTCGGTTTGTGGTTGGCATTGTAAACGTTTTTTTCACTCGCATTTTGTGAACCTATGATTCCTATATGTCCCATAGGCACTCTCCGTTTGATTTTAACTGAAATCAACGGTTATAACACTTCGTTTTCTTGTGCATAGGAAACTGCAAAAATTCAACAGATTGGCTGTGCTCATAGCGCTATTCTTTCATGTTTTCTAGGGTGACTGGAGAATGCTTGTTCCCCGATACACCGATGGTCTTGGCCGCTCCATGTGACATTCACCGCAATTTCAAACCCAGGGCAAGAGAAAGTTGTGAAGTTTTGACTGCAGCTCCGTTCACAAGTATGACCTACTGTACAATGTAGCACACTGCCTTGCAGCACGTAAGCTACCTAAATCTCCCGAGAGCAATTAGCTGGCATTCTTTTTTGCTTGTTTTTTCAGAGTGCCACGAAGTTGTCAACTACAAGCTTTACTATTCGCAATGCATGGACGACATTTGTTCTGCGGAAGACGCGAAACTGCAGTGTCGCGCTTTGGCCGATTATGCCATTTCTTGCGCTAAACTTGGAGTGATACTCGGAAACTGGAGGTCGACGATCACCGAGTGCGGTGAGTTGTTCTTTGTCCTTACAGGTTGCAATTGCTTGGTGTGAAACCTATGAAGCACATAGCGACTTTAAGAGTGATGACGAAAATGTGAAAAGATGGACACAATTTTTGAACACCAAAATTTTGCCGATCGAAGATAAATCGTAAATCGTTATTTCGTTTTATCTAACCCCTCGCACATTTGCAATACAACCCCTCCCACAATTGCAACAACCCCTCCCACATTTGCAAATCTTGCAAGAAAATTGCATGGTTCATGTATCCTTCTGACTTGCCAATTCATATTTTCAGCCGACGATGTTGAATGCCCCGCTGGTACAGTATTCAAAGAATGCGCCAATGCTTGTGGATCGTCATGCGGATCGCTGCAAAACAGTTATGTGTGCGAGGAGCAGTGCGTTCCCGGATGTACCTGTCCTGATGGAATGGTTGGTGTGGTTGAACTTAAAGTCGTTTTTGTCTGTCAGACTTGCATGATTTGTTTGTTGCATTGCACTGTTCATTTGATATGATTTTCTCATTGTAACTGTAGGTAATATTTTACAAATAAGGAAACAAAATCTGTGCAAACCACGCAGGATTGATAAAAGACATGTTGGTCAAATATTTTGGAATATCTGATGTTAAATCGGATTTTTTAGAATTAAATTAGATTTTTTTAATATCATTCACGCTTATACGCGTATCCTGGCGATTTGAAGTAAAAGCTGTCTTGTGGGCAGATATCATTATAATGTCTGTAAACTTGACGAACAGAGGCAGGGTTCAACATAAATAACAAATAACACCTTTTGATAGGGTTACTTTTCAATTATTAATTCTCCCTCTAAACGAACAATACTAAAGGATTAGGTATGAAGCTTTTTTACACCGTCTTGTTTCTGATATAGGCACACGGAAACTCAGCATGGAATAAAAACTTGGTTATGATCACTTGGTTGAGATGCTTTAGCTGTGATTAAGTGATTGATTTTTAACATTACTTTCCATTATATGGAATAAATAATAGCAACATGAAGCACAAGCAAGACCAACTAAATGTTTGATTAACCTTTTGATCCATGCGCCAGTTTCGCTTACTTGGCTTTCTGACAATCAGTTGAAGTAAGTTTTGTGATATATTAGGAAAGCTTGGTTGAAAGAACAAGTAGCCTGTGGGTACTTCACTGCGTCCAATTATTTATTTGACAACATTGGCTAGAAAATTGATGTAGAGGGACGTTACGTTGCAATCATTATCTCGAATCATATTGTGCTCTAAGACCTGACCTCTATTCTAAATAAGTTTCGGTTTTGCCATTACGACACCCAGGCCCGCAACCAGGGGCAACAGGGCATTTTCACCTCTCCGAAAATTTTCAAAAACATGTTAGTAGTTAGGTACAAGTTACATTCATTTTGTACCTTCCTGAAAATAGTACATCAACAAGTTGCAATGATTTTGCCCTACCTCGAAATGTCAGCTGTTTGCTACCCTGGCGACACCTGAAAGGAATATCTCACCGGGGTTGTTTGCTAACCAGTTTGCAACGACGGACGACGGCCATCTTCCAAACGCATTCTCTCACGTGAGGTTGCCAGAAAAATCCGAGTTAATCCGGTTCCGTGGCACTAACATCCTGCCGTACAAACTTTTAACTTGCGTTATTAATAGTAAGCACAAACTTTAAATACTGTAATGCAAGTCAAGCGTTTGGACGGTGCTGGGGCAGTTCCGTCGCCACGGGGGGGCTTTGGTGGGCTAAGCCACTCCAAACAATGCTCCAAGCCACCCCAAATTAAAATATGAAGCATTATAAATCAGTTAAGTTTTGTCAATTTTTGCAATGTCAAGCCCTCCTGCCAGGGGCGTAACGAGGGGGTGCAAGTGGGCACAATTCCCCGGGCCCCAAATCACTGTGGGGGCGCCGAATCACTGTGTGGGCGCCGAATTACTGCGGGAGGCGCCGAAAAGTCCCAACAATGTCACAAATACTTTCTTCAATACAGTAAATTTGCTTCCGAAAGAGCTCAGGTTCAACCACGGGGGCGCCAAACGTGCTTTTTGCCCCGGGTGCCATCTAGCCTCGTTACGCCCCTGCCTCCTGCACAAACGTGAAGCACCCCTGTTGAAGACTTTCTGGTAACGGTTCTGTGCTGGGGTGCTGTTGCCACGTCAACAATTATGAAGCTACATAATTTTGATGGTAAACTCTCACGAATTCTATTAGATAAAGTCATTTGCAGAATATTCCAACCTTGCAGAAGAGCGCCGACTTGGGCGTTAGGCTTTTTCATGTGGGCGTGCCAATGTTGCATGCAAACACTAACAAGTGCACTCGTAATGAGCTATGACGTCAAGAGAGCTCTGCGTAAGTGAACTAGGTTACCAGACCACGAACGTTAGAGCTGCGCGTTTACATGGAGCTTTCGAAAGAGCGGGTTGCGCATTCTGAGTTACGGTCTCTTGTAGGATAGTGGCGCGAGTAACGATTTCTGCTGAATAACCAAACGCTTGAATGACCGAGAGAGATTTCGGGAAAGTGAGTACAGCACGCTCGTAGTTGCTTGGTTCGTATCTGAGCTAGCTGCAGAAAGTGTTTGGCTGTTTGCGAAACAGGTATCTTAGCCTAGGAAGTCGCCTGAACGTCTGCTTGTGGTTGGGTGATGCTAGAGTGAATTAAAATCACGGCTGCTGTACTGAAATGGCACGGATTTGTGTTATCTTAGTTTTGCAACCCATATTGCAGTAGTAACGACGAGTGCAATGAAATAACATATGTTTCATATGATGGGCTGGTTGTACTGTAGCACGTGAGATTACTGTTTCAATGCAGTACGTTATATAGTTTTGAATAATATCAAAAAGCTGAGTTACAGATTGAAGAAAGTAATGAAGTTGAGGCGGGCAAATAATTTGAATGTCATATTGTCCACTGAAAAATGCTGTTGCAATTTACATGCAAATTAACGGCCTAGCTAGGCTAATTGCCTCATGTTGTTTTGTCCAAAAAAGTACTGTAGGCCACCACGTTTGCTGGAGTGTAATCCAATCGTTTTTCAACTGCAGAAATTTGGGTTTTATAGTAGGCATCTGTAGTGTAGATTAATGCAATTTAAAGTGACAATCCCATTGTTTTTTTATGTATGCTGAAATGTTGAAGCGGTCTGTGCAAAGATATGATAGGTACTGCTGTAGTGCTTGCCAATTCTTTTTGTGTTTTATCATCCAGACGAACGGGATTTTATGAAAGGTAATGACTACTGTGCCACATAAGAAGTACTGTCGCAGAAAACTGTTCTTTGTTTGTCATTAAAAATTGGACAAGCTNCACATAGGCGTAGCCAGGGGCGGGCAAAGGAGCCATGTCCCCCCCAAATTTTTAGAACATGCGGTCATTTTGTACTTTGAGGGGCGTTTTTCCAAACAAAATGGTGTTATTCTCCTAAAATCAGATATTTTGCCCCCCCGAAATTTTTTTGCCACCCCCAAATTCTTGGGCTGGCTACGCAACTTAACCTACAGCTCTACAATGACCAAAAAATTAGGTTACTGGTGAAGCTAGTGTCGCTTAACCTGTGGTCCGTGAACCCCCAAAGGGTCCATGAGTTTGATTTAAGGGGTCCATAGATGTGATGTAGATGGTTGATAAGCTTTGCTCCGACGTTCCGAAAAGGTTAATAAGCTTTGCAGACATTTCGATTACTAGTACGATGAATGAAACCTAATTTCACATATTTATTGCAACGTTTCTTGTTGATGGGTCCGTAATTTCTATTAGGATGTACTAAGCGTCCGTGACCCACAGATGTTTAAAAAACGCTGCGCGAGCCTGAAAACCGTAGCACAGAACGCACAACCACGTCGTTTTGAAGTTCCATGTAAACATGCGCTTCCAACGCGCTCGTTCTGGTTCAACTGCACTGAGCTCTCGTGACGTCGTAGCTCAGGGGTTCCCAACTTTTCTGTGACCATGTACCCTTTCAGCATTTCGACAGATGGGCATGTAACCCCAAAATATCTTATGACAAAAAAGCTGAGTAAAATAACAAAAATCCACTGAAAATTTATTAGAACTTTCATATTTTCAGAACTATAAAGGTGCACTCCATTTTTGTGTCTCAAATTTAATGTTGCGGCTGTACAATAAATGTACTCCTTCAGATAGGCAAATGTACCCCTAGGGGTACATGTACCCCAGGTTGGGGTCAACCCTGTCATAGCTCATTCGAGAATACTTGTCAGGACGATCATGTAAATCAACCAGAAATGGTTTGTAACCAGCAATGCATTCTGCTGCAAAATGATTTTATTGTACAAGTCACGTTTGCACACGACTGAAATGGTACGGCTCCAACAAAACTAGAATTTGTAAGCAGTTTCACAGGTTTAGCCAACCAAAGTTTTTTTTTGTTTCTGTATTTTGGGTCTTGTTTCATGAAAATTCCTAAACCAACCTGATAGACAAGCATAAATCATGCATTTGATAATAGGCAGCTGGTTTTGATTAAATACATGCGTGAATGCTATGATATTAGATCTAAATTCATTTTTTCAACGTTGAAATATTGATTTAACCTTACTTTATTCTCCCAACAATTAAAAACGATTCTTATTGTAGCATTAAGATTAAATGCATGGACAGTAGCAACACATATCGAGTTTTCTTTTGGTGCTGCTTAAATAAGTTAATAAGCTGCAAAAACTGCCAACACTTGAAACGAAAAGTATTAAAAACTAAAAAGTTTTCATGTTTTTGTATGCTCTTTGATTGTTTTGCTTGATTTGAACTTGATTTTGGCAAGTTGCAGTCGATTTGCGGTCGGCAGGTATTCGATTATTCTGGTAACTGCGTCGTTGTTTCCCAATGCGACTGCATGTTCGAGAATGTGATTTACCAAGCTGGAGAGTCGCGGATGCAAGATTGCAACGTTTGGTATGTTTATGTGACTCAAAGTGAAGTGTGATTAGTTTTGACGCGATTTTAGATTTTGTTTAGCTGCTTGTTCACAACCGCAGGGATTGGGTTAAGACACTGTCTGTTTTGTCTACTGTAGTGAATGCCACAGAGGCAAATGGGCTTGTACGGATAACGTTTGTCCTGTGACGGCCAAGTGCAGTGCAAATGAAGAGTTTACCAGCTGCATGGACCCAGAAGTAAAGACTTGTTCAAACATGCATCTGCCAACAATCAACCGAAAGGTTAGTGTCACCTCTTGGGTGCAGTCATTTTTCTGATAGGCAGAAGTCATGGTTAACTTTCAAGTTCCAAGCGCCTTGGGCTCAACGTGAAATAGTCGTCGATCGCACCAACAAAAAGCTTGGGTTTTGTTTTGCCTGCTTTAACAAAGGACCATGTTAGTCGATTTTACGTGATTACCTCAAAGAATAATGAAGCAGTCTGATGAAAGCCGCTGGCCGCTTATGCTGTGCATATTTTTCTTAGCTTGAAATCCATCAGCAAAATTTGTGTCGATTTTGAAGGATTTTTCGCATTAAAGTTATTTAGGAATTTCTGTTTGTAAACTCACCCAACTTCATGTTGGGTTATGCCACGTCACGGTGGGTGTGGAAACAATATAGATTCGTGCCCATTTGTTTGACGATATTAAAATTCCGAATTTCAAACAGTGTTTTTTATTGTAATGGATGAAATAACGGTCAAATCAACTGACGGAGAAGACGTAATCGCATCTAATTTGCCTAAAAAATTGTGGCTTTCTGCTCTGTAACTGAGTGGTATCGAATGTTTCACTGTCACATTTTCGCAAAGTCGGAAAGTACTTGGGCGTCTGCTATACAAAAGGAAATTTTGTTTGCTAAGTAACGTAAATGTAAAAGTTTGAGTACATTTGCTGTCAATTTTTTAATTTATTTCGTTTGGTTGCGTTTTGTTCAACCACCATTTTTCGTCGTCGTTTGAGCCAGTTCTTCAACCATTTTTCTGAAGATCTGCAGGATGACTTTGAAAATTATGCGTTCTTTGAAGAGCAAAGTTTCATAAATGAATGTTGCTGGCGATGAAAACAATAGCTTTGAAACGTTCAACACGATTTCGTGTGAATCTGTGGGTCTTTCGTAGTTGTTTCTAATGCAGTCTTACAAGACTTCCGAGTTCTCCTTTAAACGGTGTATTTCACATAAATTTTTCGAACTTTAGCAATGACCAACTCATTGATAACCGCTTGATTTTTTTGTTACGTGCAGATTGAAAGATGCATTGCAGGCTGCCAATGTGTCGATGGGTTTGTGTGGGATGTAACCACTAATCAGTGTGTAACACCCAAATCTTGTCCATGCTACCATGGTGGAAGAAGCTACTGCGAAAGCGACACAATGCAACAAGACTGTAACACCTGGTAAGACCATAAATTATCGCTGAATTTCAAATTACTTCTAAAATCTGTTTATGGGACAGCAGGGGACGTTTTGAAATCGATTTTTTCTTAGCGTGTTTTACTGAAATGAGTAACTACATTACTTTGCGTGTGAAGTGTACAATATGCGGCCTGGAAGATAATTCGCGCTACTGTCCAAATGTCATGTGGATGTTTAATTGATATGCATGAAAAATAACCCACGTTTGCTTGAATTTTAATTATATTTGCGATTGACGTTTGTGTAAGGGCCGCAACATTTAAGATTATGTTCGTGTTTTCGGACGATCTGTGTTTGAGGGATGCTGGTCAACTCTGGTTTTACTCAATTTGCGTTTTGTTCAAAGGCTACGAAATCGAGCAACGTTTGCTCGTTGAGTCTTTGCTGACTCCAGTTTGATTTTTGCGGGACTGAACGGTTAGAATCGCAAGAGTGAATCATGTTTGGAGTGTATGGTTTACACAAAGCCATATTGCAAGTGTAATGATGCTTTAATTTGCTTTTTACGCGCAGCCGTTGCATCAGCGGAATGTGGTCGTGCGATGCCAACGAATGCTCAGGAATGTGCCGAGCTTTCGGCGACTCGCATTACACAACGTTTGATAGAAAGAATTATCAATTCCACGGAATTAATGTCTTCACTTTTGCGCGCTCAAAAGAAGAAAACGAGCATTCTTTCCAGGTATAAAAAATAACACCTATTTTTGAGCATATGTAAGAAAAATCCCCAACGTTGTGCTACGCCAGTGTTGCGTCGTCAGAATTGCTGAACGTTAGATGAAACATGCCCTCATTGCTCCATTCAGAGAAAACCATACATTTTTTCTGGTGCTTAGTTGAAAGAATTTTTTGCTAAATGTTTCGTAGGAAGAATGAACGTCTTTTGAATCGAAATTTGACATCACTCACTGTGCCTTTCAGTTAACCCAGGGTTTAGGGAAGCGGTCAACATTGACACCTGAATGGCTGGAATTGAGATTCAGGGGTGCCGCTAGATTCGGAGTGATTGATTGGAGGGCCGATAAATTGCTCAAGTGTTTGGGAGTTCTCTACTGATATAGTGGCTTGATAATGCAGGCCTGATGGTTCCGCTTTTTTGCAACTTTTTCCAACAATCGAGAAATTCTGTAAACAGTGGTAAGAACGGTGAAGCATCTTTTGCTGATGTCTTTCACTGTACTGAAAACTCAGGCTTACCCGATAATTGCGTTTAATTGACTGAAGTCTGAAACCATTTGCTTTACATAACCCTTGGCTATTTTCTAACTTAGATTTCTGTTGAAAACGTCGGATGTGGCAGCAGAGGAGGCACTTGCTCAAAACGAGTCATCTTTTCTATTAACATTGGTGACAAAGTGAAAGAGAATAGTGTTGAGCTTGTTCGAGGGAAAGCTGTTCAAGAGAGAAAGGTACAGTTGTCGAAAACAGAGTGGTAAGTCGGACCGGGCTATTCGGGTCGGGTTCGGCTGAAGTTTGCCGAAATGTTTCGGGCCGAATCTGGGCCTGCATACAAACTTTTTCACTGCGACGTACACTGTTATCGCCAGTTACTATTAAAGCAATTGAGTTGATTGAATCTTCAATAAAAATGGTTAATTATGAATTATTTGGTCATGTCTACTTTGCTTTGCCAACAATACCCCACAGTTGCGCATATCTTGATTCACTCGGTAAATCTGCCTTTTGGGCTTGAATCGGGCTTCAAAAATAAAGTTTCAGGCTTGGCCGGGATCGGGCCTGTGATTTCGGGCTCGGGCCGGGTTTGGTCTTCAAAATGAGGCCAGTTTACTACCCTGGTCTAAAAGACTTGAAATGGACAGCTCATAGTTTTTACTAATTGATTGAAACTAGTTTTTTTCGGTCATTTTTCGGTCATAGACCGAAATGTTTTTGAAATGACCGAAAAAAATTAAGTCATTTCGGTCAGAATGTCTGAAAATATAAGCTTATATACACCATTACGGCGAGTTTAAATACAATTGTGAGAGAAATGACCGAAATGTCCCAGTGACCAAAATGTCTCAGCGAAAAAAAAACAGGACTAAAACGTAATATTACTGCTTTGCATATGGTTGGACCTTTTACAGATTCGGATTAAATCTTTCTTTGAGCAGGTTGGAGATTTCGAAATAACGTATGTTGGAATGTGGGTTTTCGTAAAAGCTAAAAACCTTGGTGTGACTCTTCAATGGGACAAGGGAACGACAATCATGGTACGTGTTGATCCCGAACACAAAGGCAAAGTTGAAGGTGATGGTTTTACTTTTTTATCACAGTGCAAATCGATAGTGACAGTCATAAAACTTTTAGGTTGCGGCGTGTTTTTTAGGTAGAGATTCGGAACACCAACTCGATTTCTTGCGCTATCAATAAATGCATTTGCATACTTAGCAGTAAACTATTGCTTTTCCGTGCCTGTATGCCGAATGGATCAAATTTTTTTGAATTAAATTTGGATCAAATTTTTGCTGCTGTAGGTCTATGTGGCGATTTCGATGGCAACGAAAACAACGATTTTAAGAATCCTCAAAATATTATCGAAGTCAATGAGATTTCCTTTGTGAATACGTGGAAGGTAAGTTAAATGATTTTAGATGTTTGTTTCAAGTAGTTTTGCAGTATCAGTCATCTCGTGGCTTCTGGTCTACTAATAACACCAGAGATTGTACTAAATTTACCATGTTGTTCACAAGACTGCAGAGGTTTTCGCTTAACCTCAAGTTTTTGCATCAGACCCTTATGGATGGCAGCCAAGCGGAGGAAGTTCCCACGGACATGTGCGGTTTGAACAGTCACAGGAAGAATTGGGCCAAAAGAAAATGTTCGGTTATTACCGGCGAGTTGTTCAAGGTATGATTCCACCATGCTTGTGCAGTGCGTGCATCTAGCATAGGTGGAGAATCGTAATTGAAAATTAGCATCAAACAAAGCGTTTTGCCAATCTCCCTTGTTTTCGAAGTTCTAAACGCCAAGCTCCCCATGCGATTCGAACATGTTTTGAAGTTCAGTATGTGACAAAAGCAAGAACAAAATGTGGTTGAACTCGCTTCGTAGCTACGTTTTTGTGTGGCCTTAAACTCTCGTGCTTGGTTCAGCACAAACATTCTTGCAAAGCTTTTCGCAAGGGGTGCTAACACAATTGTCCAATCGCGTTTTTCCATTTTGTACTCGCTTACCAAGTGTGTTTGGCCAGGCCGCGCTGGTCGAACACGAAACCGGTCCTGCTCACTACCCTGAAGGGTTGCACGATTACTAGGGCCATTTAAAGTCATAAAAGTCATATTTTTCTCTGTGCTTCAGGAAGCTATGGAACGAATTTTAAAACAAAAATCGCACCCCTACGAAGTCTATAATAAAAGTAATAAAGTCATAAAAAGTTATATTTTCCATTTTAGGTCATAAAGTCATATTTTGCGTATTTTCAACCTAATTCAATATGGAAACCATTGAAACAATCTCAAAATATGGGGTGAAACTACTATATCACTAGGTCTAAGCCGCATCCTGCAACTTGCACCCACTTGGGCACGCTGCGAGTGTCAGCGAAGACGTAGGTGAACCAAGCTATTTGGATTAATTGTAATGCACTGCCTAAAAATGCATGTTCTTGCTGCCCCAAAAACATAAACCAATGTTCATGCATGTTTTCAATTTTCTTCAAACCAAACTACGATGTTTTGCTCATGTTTTGAGCCGTTTATGTTAGTGGGGCATTAACAAACCATGGGGCTATCTTTCCTTATGCCTACTGTATTTCGCTGCTGATGCGTTTTTGCACAGTAATTGTATGTTCTAGCTCAGTCTTGTTTTTGTTTGTTCATATAAAGTGATATTTTCTGAAAAATAAAGTCATATTATAAAGATTTTTAGGTCATAAAAATGGCCTTAACGATTACACGTCAGCTTGCTTGCTATTTTCAAGGCTTGTAACACGATTGTCGACCCACAAACATACTACAGCGCTTGTGTGTTCGATGCTTGCGCGTGCGATTCGGGCGGAGACTGCGAGTGCTTGTGCACAGCAATCCACGCTTACGCTCAAGAATGCAACAGGCACGGCATTCACATCTACTGGAGATCACAAAGCCTTTGTCGTAAGTAGCAATTAATAATTTTCCGCAGTAGATACAGTAGTATTCACATCTTTCCTGCCTTAGCGCTGCTCTTGGCCGATAATTCGATGTTAAGAAAGAATTGTTTGGCACCCGTGGTAAGATCGTTTTAGTATGTTAAGGTGCCTGACTATAGGTATGTTAAGGCCCCAAGTGCAGTTGTATGTGGTGTGAGGGTTTGGTGTTTGATCAGATAAAATTTTGTGGTTTATTGAAAATTTTTGCTTTGAGTTTTTTGTTAGTAACAGCAAAAATTGATACGTTTATGTAATAAAGACGATTATCACCTTAATCTAATTCAATGAATAATTGCTTCATCAAACCCAATTTGATATGCACTGGAAGCAGGATGACGCGGTTGAGGTGTTTGACAAGAAACAAAACGTTATTATTTATTTTATTGTTCAGACCATACGTGTGAATCGCGTTATGCTTCGAAAGATATCAAAAAGTAAAAATTAACACGAGCATTAATCGTTAATCAGAAGTTTTAAGGTGTATTTCAAACAACACTCCACAACTGAGTTTCGGCTGGATTGCTGAAATTTTTCGCTTTGTGTATATGAAATGAAGGTCGAAAATTCGATGTGATGTTTATTTTCAGCTTTGATGTGCATGGGACTCGGGCGAGAATACACTCCATGTATGTCAGCCTGTCCAAAGACGTGCTCCAATTATCATCTCTACAACAGGATTAAAAGCAACTGCGAATTCGCTTGCGTGGAAGGTTGCGGATGCCAAGAAGGCATGGTAACTGAACGCGGTGATGTAAATATTCGTGCTCCTACTGCTTCTGTCGGATGCTGCTAGTTACTGTGAATGCTGGAATGTCAGTCCGATTAAAACCAAGCTTCGTATATAGTTTCAAAAATTCACTTTAGTTTTGAACTGTTGTCAAGGTTGCCAGTGCTGACGGAGAAGTTTGCTTGGCTGTTGACTCTTGCGTATGCAAAGTCATAGATGGTGTAGCTTATTCAGATGGCGAAAAAATCCAATCAATGTCGGACGGTTGCAGAAGTTGGTAAGCTTGATTTAATTTGCTTTCCCATGCTGCCTTTACTATTTCCGTTTTCGTTGACTGGAGCAAAAATCAATTGTTTTTGAATATTAGTTCAATCGGCTACAGACGCAAACATTTTTAATGGCTAAACTCACAAGTTTGAAGCAATTATGCAGTTTTATGTAAATCAAAATTATGTTGTTTTTTTGCAGCGCAATAAATGCCGTATATTGTGAGATTTTCGTGATACAGTGCTTGCTCACACGGAATATGTACTTCCTGGTTTTGATTTCTGTTGCTGTCGTTTTACGCGGGATGTGCTTTCATCATATTTTTATTTAAGATTACACTACCTTTTGTCTTCTTCAATGCAAGCACGAGTAGTTTGCTACAGGTGTGTTAATGTCTTGTTGCAGTTATTGCATGGATCACGATGTTCACTGCTTGGGAATTGCATGTGAGGAGGAATCACTGGTGCCAGTAATGTCCACATCGCTGGGTAAATTACACCTATGCAAGTGTCTATGTTCATTTTAAATGTGGCGCTCTGTGAGCACGATAATTGCGTGCCTAGCAAATAATGCTCCCTGACCTTTTGCCAGGTGGTCAACGACATGAAAGTAGTTTGTGCACTTAAGGTCACTAGTAAATAGACCGCAAATTTTTGTGTTGGGACTTGAGTTGACCATGAATTTTGCGCATTTATTCAAAAACGTCTCCATTAAATGTTCTTTAACTGGGGTCCGTGAATCTCCAGTAGCCTGTTTACATGGCGCATTTCATTGTGGCCTAATTGTGGCTTTTGGTCGATTGTGGCTTTTTATTTGCTGAGTCACGCTTAAGAAAGCCACACTCTTA
>JGI24159J19872_10003444_pt1 | contig 19701 bp, 13 predicted proteins | sample Ectturendosymbi4_FD_19872 | JGI IMG/M metagenome (IMG submission 19872) | reverse complement strand
AAGACAGCAAAAATTGATTATCAGATCCTGTTGCCATTTAGCAATACTAATAAACAACGGGTTGAAACAAAATATCCATGTTTTTCTGAATAATCCTACCCGCATACCAAAAATGAATGACTCTCCTCTAGTCTTGCTCTACTTCTACAGGTTTAAATTTATGTCACTGTGGGTATTCAGGAATGCTTTATCACAGGGGTTCTAACCAGGGGGAAATTCCCTACCAGGGGGGAACTTTGTATTTACGATTTTGTTTAAAATGTAATATAGTTTAGCTTATCAATTGTGAAGAGTTTAGTTTCACTTCTTTGTGTACTGATATAAAAATATTCTTTACAAACTAAATTTCTAAGGGGGGGTTATCTGTGAATAACAGTTGAAGGGGTGCATGGGATAAAAAAGGTTGAGAACCACTGCTTTATCACATCACCAGCCACCTCTTTAAAATGTACTGAACACCAATCTATGAAATGGACTGATACTGCCCTGCCTCTGGATTCTTGCCGATTGCTATCATCTGTTATCATCTCGACGTACAAGAAAATGTTTATTTTTACATTGAAATCTTGTCTATGCCATGCTGCAACGTGAGAAGAGATTTGTAAACAATCGGTAATTCACGCGCGTAACATCGACAAACTGTTTATTTTCAAGTTGCATCCCAAAACTGTTCATTTTCAAGGGCAGCAAGCGTTTAAGCTGAGATTAACTGCAGACCAGCGCTTTCAGGTCGAAAAACGTTCTGGACGTAAATATACAGACATGAGTAATGAAGCCTGTCTTTGCTTTTTCCGGGAATGGCGTGTATGTCTGTTGTATTGTGAACGTAGATGTCCCTTTAATTACATTTATAATGAATGGCGTATGTGATCCCCTTCAATTACGCGTGTAAGCGCTGAACTACCACTGGTTCCTCAACTGCTTTTGTTAGTTGGTAGAAACCTTGCGCGATGAAATGGTCGTTGCAGCCGTTATCCATTGTATTGCGTGGTGCTTACTCAGAGTTGTTGTTGATTGTGATAGCAACTTTACTTCCCTATATTTTCCAGATGTACAGCATCGTAATATTTTGACATAAAGCCATTTTGGTCCTCTTACAGTACGTGTAATACTGTACGTCAATATCAACGCATTTCTTCTTCAACAGGTGATGCCAAACGAGCTAAGGAATTTAAATGATTGATCACTTCACGATTCCTAAAAGCCTCCCAAAAGCAACTTATTGAAAATGAAAACAATAATCACTGCTGTGTTATGTTAGTTTCATTATTTGTTGTGCAATGGCTGTCGGTATGCTTCCAGTTGATCTTACCCAACGATAAAACATTTTGATAATGTTTTATCATATTTTTCTAGAACAGGGGTCTCCAAACTACGGCCTGTGTGCCAAATCCGGCCCGCGAAGCCGTTTCGTCAATGGTGAAAAAATAAAATATTTATCAAAAATTATTGATTTGGAAGAATGTAACATATCCCGATACAATGACATTACTACGTAATGTGTCCGACCCTCGAATTATTGTGTAATAGCTTATGTGTCCCTCTAGCAAGAAAGTTTTGAGGCCCCTCCTTATAGTCATGGAGAGCGGCATGGGAAGCGCCAGACCAACGGCTGAGTTTTCAGTTACCCTGCCGTCTGCCTCCCGTCTGGCTCAGAGCTCACCCGCAGTCTGTGGGTAGAACGGAGTAGGCCAAGAAGTGCCGTCGGCCGCTTTGGTACAAGCCTGCAACGCTGGGGCGCGCTGAATACACACATATGCATCTGTGGCGCTGAGACGCAGTCGGCCAATCGTCTCATTTTCGACTGTAACATCTTCCGTCCTCCGAAACGCCTGGAAGACCTGCGGTCCCCTGACATCAACAACACTAAATGGCTTGAGGACCTTGTATGTTTTGTTTGAACCGCTGCTCACACGCAAGAAGATCATATTCTTTGACATTTTTCCAGAACAGCTGTCGGTCGATTTGCTTCAGATCAGAGTTGTAAACGCGTCTCATTTCGAAGCCCGAACCAGCCCGATATCACAAGTCCGAACCCGGCCCGGACCTGACTTTTTTTGAAGCCTGATTTAGGCCCGAAAGCCAAAGTTACCGAGTAAGTCAAGATATGCGTAACTGCGTAGTATTGGTGGCGCAACATCGAAAACATGACTAAATAATTCAGAATTAATCATTTCATTAATTCAACCATTAATTACAACAAATCTACGCCACAAAATGACAAAATCGTTACTCAAAATATTATAAAAAGTGCTTTGTATGCAGGCGCGAAATCGGCCCGAAAACTTTTGACAAACTTAAGCCCGAACCTACCTTGACCCGAAAAGCCCGGTCCGACCTACATCTCTGCTTCAAATCAAGTTTGTAGAAACACATGTGAGAACGACCAGGTGAACGTTTCTCAACACAAGCCGAGCTTTTTACCATTCAGTGAAAGAGCTTAAGTACGTGGTCTCCCTTCTCCAAAGAAGAAAAACAGTGTCGTGCTAGTCATTCCGTGGCATCTTATTGATGCGTTAGTGAGGTGGTAAAATAATTAATAATTAATGAATACAATATCGTGTCCACTGAGTTTTAGTAGATTTCTGCAGGACGTGTTCGGCAGCAGCAGTGTTGAGTGTTTGCAATGTATTTGACGACTTTATTTCAAGTGAGCATTTCTTTATGACTTTTAACAATAGGCCTGCCATTAAAAATTACAAAGCCTTGTTGTTCCTTTAGCATGCGTATGATAACAAGCGCACCAATAATTGTCAATGTCAAAGTGAGAAAACGTTACACTGTCCTGTGTGATAGAGGCGTTGTTTATCTTTCTGTTTCAGTACAGTATCACTAAGCAAGTTGATTTTGTTTCATAATTTTTATTTAGCTTCAGTGGAGGACGCCAGCTTGAGCCTTCTCCTCATCCGTTTTATACCTTTCCGAGCTTGTAAAATGAAATCAATATTTTTTTTGGCAGGTTGTGGCAATCATGCACTATGGATGTTTCAATCGTAAGTACTTTTTCGTTTTTCACTATTTATTTGACCTATTGATTGGTTACTTTTATAAAAAGAGATCTAGCGAATCTGCGCCATGTGGGAGACTGAATTAATCGAAAGCTGGTGATTCTTTGTGTCCCTCCTCTTACAGAAACAAAAAAAATCCGTTATGCAGACATTTTTACGTTAATCCTAGCATCACTCAAAATTCGTGTTAGAACTCATCAAAAGGCCGCTGATGAAAGTTTTATCAGTTGCAGGTACGCAAAAATTCCGGAGATTTCTGGGAAATCGTTGCACTGTAATTTTAGGCCTTGTTTATTAAATTCTAAACGCGGCGCTGAGCGTGTAAAATACTTTAAAACATATGTTCAGAATTCATCGCGTTACTCATTGTTTGATTTTTAAACACTTTGGAGGTTTTGAATGAACAAAATTTGAACTTTGAGGGAATGAAACAATTTAACATTATGACATATTGGTGATCATGTATTGCGAACACATTCCCATTTTGTAAGGAAACTAAGATGGTATGAAGACCTGTCTCTGCGACAAACCTTAATCTAAATTTAGTATATCAATCCTTGGGCACTATCAAATCAGGACCTACGTAGAACCGCCTCGGGTCTACTCAAACAGTAAGTGATCCTAACAGAAAACAGCTTTCGTTCGGCATTTATGCAATGTGTTCAACTGGAGCTGTCCCACTTCAATTGCGCACTTGGATTCTTCAACATCTCCAAAGCTCGTTTAGCTAGAGCAGTGTTTCCCAACCTTTTAGGGTTGCGGCACCCCACAGAAAAAAGAATTGCTGCGCCCAGTGGCGGACCCATAGCAATTTGCTTCAAGATTCAGTGACATTTTGAAAACGTATTTTTAATGACATATTGAAAAATGTCTTTTCTCGCGGCACTCCTGCGCATTGTAAATGGCACCTAGGGTGCCGCGGCACCCCAGTTGGTAACCATGAGCTGGAGATTACAGCAACGATCCTAAAATGGAAACCAGATGCCAATTATTCGATCTTCTTGGTTTGCATTAGCATAGCCTTTGAATTCAAACGTTTGAAATAATTTTGTATTTAAAGATTTTTACTTTTTATTTACCTATTTATGAACATCTGCAAATCGATGCAGGTTTGCAATGGACCAGAAACCTTTCAACTGTTATATTTGAACCTGGCGGGCAGGGGTGCATTTTGGGCTAATTTGTTATAAATTTCCAAGGCGGAAAAGTAAACTGTTGTTAACCAATAGTCTTAGTGGACTTCCGCGGGCCATTGCAACCGCTTTGTTTCTGCGTAGCTGCGTAAGGGTGACTTTTGAAACCAAATTAAAGGAAAACAGTTGTGTCAGCACGTATGCATCACTGTATTGTGGTTGCTAAGCAGAACGGTGGTACAAATCTCCTTTAAAAACAGATGCGAGAAATATACACATACGCATTGTGCATCCAATGACACGATAAAGTGTTACTGAATTATGTTTCAACGTCCAATGTCTTGTCTTTGTGATACCTACAAAAGTCCAACCAACTGAGATATAGAAAGCCACGAAACCGGTTTTGGAATGTCGACAGGACGTGTAACCAAAGTTTCCAAACTTATAACACGGTTGTAGAAACTGTCATCGAAAATATTTGTGGATTGAAAATCGAATACTGTCTTTTGCACATTTTCGTCCATGCAGCATGCACGTTCGTTGAGAACACCGTAGCGCACGGCGGTAAAGCGTTGTATGTATTTTAGTCAAACTCCAGCTGCTTCGTTTGTCCACTACATTGACTCGCAGCGCAGGCGTTAGGAGGTGCTTCGGTATTTCACGAGAAACAAATCTATTTTAAGGAAGGTTTGTTCTTCTGACTTTCACTGTGTAATAGTTCTTCAAATTTACACACTCCACCTTTGCTCACCCAGTTTTCTTTTGAAACCATTGGCAAAAAATGCCGTGTATACAGGGTCGCAACAAACGCATTCAAGAAAATTAGAAACAACAATATCAAATTAGGAATACTTAAGAAAGTAACAAAATAAACAAAAAGTTGAAAGCTTTTGTCCGAAATTTGAAGTTTTTAAAGATTTTGGGTTTGGAAAACCATCCAGTTTTTCTCAAATTTTTACAGTTTTAGCGATTGTGCAAAATGGAATCTGATCAAATTGAGTGAAACTAGAGTCGAAATTGGGCAAAGGCATGTTCAGCATAAAAAAGATAATACTAACTAGACCATTGCATCGTTCTCCATAAATGTTCTTTTTCATGGAATTTAGTAGGTAGCTTTGCCAAAGCTTCCACTTCGTTTTTTACAGTATAATCTTCTGCCTGGTCGCCAACCAGGGACTCACGGGAGTGCAACTGGGAGGTTTTAGAATAAGATTAGAGATATTTAAGCAAGTAAGCAGTAAAGGTGTTATTAACGAAATAATCGTGTGAAATGGTGGATTTGAAATTCATGACCAATCGGCCCGTCCCTGCAGGTGTCATAATGAGTAGCTCAGTCCGATCACAAAATCCCCACTACAACCGCCCTGACCAGCAGCAGCTGTTTAAATAACGTGTTGCTGCAACTATCTTCACATATGCGCTTTAAAATAGTTGTTGCAGGAGATATCGTTATCTGGGGATGGTACACCACTGAAAAAACAGATACGGGAATTCCTGTCAAAGAAGTTCTTGGGTTATACAAAAAGTCACCAGAGGACAACTACATCTACGTGCAGAGCTATCCCACGCATTTAAAGGGATGGAATCAAATCCGATATGACGAACCAAGCGTTTCGTGGTACATACAGTCGGTAGAAGAAATTTTCTCTGATGCCATACGCAGCATAAAAGTGAGTTGAGGCATGATGTACGTTATGCTCTGTGAGAAATCGTAGCGTGCAAGGAAGTTACACTTTGCTTGATTAGAACACAAGGAGTGATTATGAAAATCTTTTTTTTCTCACATTAGCTAAAAGTTCATTCAGCAAAAAGTTGTGGGATTCTGTGTAGTTTGAACTCAAAAAAACAGAACGTTTTCAGAAAATTTTTACCTTAACTTGGTTTCAAACTGTTTCAGATTTTTTCAAACACTTCAGCGAATAGCAGCATTGCAGAGGAAAACTCACCCGCTTCAGGAAACCTTTTTCTGTTAGTTGGTGACACGTACATACCGACCGAACTCATCGTTCAAGAAATTGAAGGTTTCTGACCTTAAAGAGCTGTACAGCGTTTGTTTATGGCAAAAACATAAAGTGCAATAAAATAATAGTTGTCGTGTACATTTTTATGGCAAAAGTCCACCATAAACTAACGACAAGAAGGGAGGAATAGAGCATATATGACCATAACCACTTTCTGGTTTTGAACATAATATTTGAAAAAACCTACGCTGACCAAATGTGGGCACATATTTTCTGCAAACCTGTCAAGCAAATGCAACCAATGAAGGCAAACATTTTCAATTATATTGCATGGAACATATGTTATTTTCACGATCTACTGTAAAGTGGTCGGAAGGTGGTTTTTGTGATGTTTTATTTTACTTTCATCCTTCTCGATCTGTTCTGCTTGAGACGCACTATTGAAAATCTTCTTTCTTCGTAAACAGATTTAGAACATTATTGCAGTTTAGTACGGCTTTGCCGTTTAGTGAGCAGAACAAATTTCAGAAACAAAAAATTAAATTAACCAATAGATGTTCCACAGTCAGGTCAGCTGCAAACTATTTTTCAAACTTCTTCCGACAAATAACACAAAACCAAGCTTGCAAAAGTTTTTGTTTAGTTAACGAAAAGCTCCTTCCGTGCAGACTTGAACTTCACTGAGTTTGGAGAGGCGTTGCACGCAGTTGTTCCGTTTCTGTTATCATTCGAACAATCTCAATTGGTGTGCCGCGCCTTGGGAGGAGGGCTTGCGGCGCCTCATTCCGCTGCATCTTCTGACTTCCTGTTTTCTCTAACAGATGACAATGACGCAGCTCACAATAATGACACTTACTGGACAGGTAAGTTGAAATGCCGCTTTGAACCTTGATGATTGAGGCACTTTTGTAATTTGTAAGTATAACCAAAGGTTTTTTCTTATGGTAAGAAATAAAATAACTCGCTACATTACAAAATTGCAATACGCTTTGTCTTATTATATCATTGGAAATGATCTATTTAAAGAATCGCCTCGTTTAACTTTGTTCAATGTCGTGAACGTGTTTAGCTGTCAATTTGTTTACTTTTGCTTGGGTTATAAAGAAATGGCATAGGCAAGCTGCATTTTTGTGCAACTCTTGATAATTTCAACACTTTACGACGATTTTTTGTATAGAAGTTACTTGACTAATCTGCATTTCAAGGTTATTATCGAAGCTCCTCCAACAGCTCGTGGTTGTGGAATGCTTATGATGGAGAAGGAATTGTTTTTGAGAACGATGCTGTTGGAATTGACAATCTAAGCGGATGCGTGTTTGTCTCCTCTTTGAAACTTTACGAAGTTTCGGACTGTTTCACAACAAGAAAATTTGTTTGTCAAACACGTGAGTACGATGACACACTTTACTGACGCAAGTGAGTAATGAATATGCTAACGCAGTTCAAGGCATCGGCTGAAGCCTGTGCTGAGTTCCGAAGTGTTTGGAAGCTTTGCGCGTCAATTCCCTTATCACTGCAGGGTGCCCAATCATTTTAGTGTAACTCTCAGAAAGATAGAAGTTCAGTACACGATTTATTGTGGCTGTGGTCCTACATTAAGACAGTGTAAGTATTTTTTGAAAAACAAGTTCTTTGATGAGATTACATTTTTGCTCCAAATAAGATTGTCGAAAGAACAATTCAAAGAAAAATGTGCAGGTTGTAATTGTAGCTACCATTTTTATAGGAATTGCTATCATCCAAAAGAATCATTAAAATCATTACAGGCTTTGTGCGCTACTACGGAAGCTTGTATACAATGGAGTCTCGACTCTAGTTGCAACAACGTGTCTTCAGTCTGGCCAACCGCTACATTCAATATCGTTGTAAGAAAAAAGCCTGCAGCCGCTACATATTGTTAAACTTTTGTTGCGCTAACAACATCAGCTTCAATTTTGAAATGCAGCTTAATTTAAGCCTTTTTAACAATCAGGTTGAAGCCATGTTTAGGACTGATATATGTTTCATCTTCTACTTCTTAGTATGAATCATACATACCTTCGACAAAACATATTTTTCGGTTATTGCAGTAAGGAGAGTTGAGCTTTCTTTGTTGTCCCTTGCTTTTCATAAAACTTGAAAGCATCACCTTGTAGATAAAAGTCCAGTTTTTACCTAAATCGAAATATTCTAAGCCTTGGTCACAATATGAGCACTTGAGGACATTTCAAAGTTATGATTTTCTCTCCGCGACTTTCTTTCGAAATCTCGACTGACTGCTTCATCCGAATTGTATTCGTCCAAATTGCATCGCCAATGTTGCGCACGGCTGGAGTCAAGTCACAGGATGACCCAATCATCTTCCTTGTATTGCCTGATGGTGTTAGGATTGCCACTAGTGTATCGAGCAATGAATATACAGTATTTTCATCGCTTTTGTTAGCAATGGCCTTGCGTAACAAGCTTGTTGGTACAACTTCTACACCAGTAGTTCTTTCCACAGGGCAGTACTACTTTTATCAAGACACGTGGGTTAAAGTCTACCAGATCAAGCGCGATCAAAAGACTGCTCAGTCTGTTTGTGAAGGAGACAGCAGAACTGGTCGGCTCTTGAATAGTTTTCACTATTCCACCTTCGTTCTTCAACTCTTGTCAAAGTTTCACCCAAAAGCATATGAAGGTATCTACTGGACAGGTGGGTCACACATAAATTATATTCTAACAGAGGCATCATAGTGTCCTTGTTCTGAAAGCTTACAACATAGTCGACAAACGATAATCAAGTTGCACAATTCCAAAAACTTTAGGGAATGACACTTTTCAAGCTCTGTTCAGCATTATGTGCTAAATGATTCACTGAGTGACATTACAAGTCAGAAATTTGGCATTCTACAAACATTATTTTGTCACAATTTCAGACAAGCACGGAACTCTTCTTTCTTTGATGCGAAAATCCAGCGACATTTTATTAGTGCCATACGGCAACTTGACACGAACTACGTAAAGGGAGTGCCTGCTAGGATAACATAGTATTTACGATAGGGCTGTGGAGCCGGAACTCAACTTTCCAGCTCTGGCTCCAACTCCAGGCATCTAATTTTTTTTGGACCAGCTCCGAATCCAACCTCTGAAAGTTTTTGGCTCCGGCTCCAGAACAATTTGGCCATTAAAAACTAAACAACATTGTATTATTTGTACAACTAGCTTGCCCCAGAAGTTGTCTGTGGAACTTCACGCTCCGGTTCCACCATCTAAAAATGTTTGACTCCGGCTCAAATCATCCCAAATTGCTTGGGCTCCGGCTCCACAGCCCTGGTTACGACTTGTCAAGTCACGTGTTTGTCGAGCATTGGAGCACGTCCACCTAAACTCTAATCGGCAGAGTTATTTCTGATCATTCGTAATGTATGCATTAAAAAGTGGGAGTATTAAAAAGTGGGATTAAAAGTGGGAGGTGTATGCAGTAAAAATTTCCGTTATTGATTGATTTTCTGTCACTATCTGTGTTTCCATGGAACGTTTTGCTTGCTTGCGATGCCAGTCGACAAAAAATTTCTGGTGCTTTTACTCAAGTCTTTTGCGCTTGAAAGGGAACACCACTTAAATTAGATCACCAGAATGAGCAGTTTAGTTTATGAGACACGACATACTACTTCGTCATCATAATCAAACCAACCAATGAGCGCTTTACCTGATCTCTATTTGCCCTAGACGCGATGTGGAACAGTTCGTTGACCACTTACCAGCATTTGAATGGCGAAGCAGTTCAGCTCAACCAGTCAGAAATCGAGTTCTTCGCTGAATATCACTGCATTGCTCTGACAGATCACGGAGACTGGATGTCTTACCCATGTCAAGACAAAGTGGGGTTCGTTTGCCTGTATGCACCACAGCCAGAAGGTAAATTTCGCGTTTGTTTGCCTTTGCAACACCAAGTATAACTTGGTTAAAAAGCAACGACTTAAGGTGGTTGAAATCAAAAGATGCGTGCTTGTGTGAAAAGAAACTTCCGTTTATCCATAGCCACTAAGCCAACTATGCTTTTGCCAAGACTCGCTAGTGATATATTGGGTTTTGCGTGGCAAAATGTAATTGCTTTATTATAAAAAATATAGTGAACGAAACATGAATATTTTATGATATTTGACTTTTAAGGTTTTATTGGATCTTACCAACACAATGACGAGTGGATATGGCTCTCGAATGCGCGATATAATTACGAAGAAGCCGCCAACAGTTGCTATGGCCACGACCAGCAGATGTTTGTCATTAACAGTGAGGATGATTTTACGCAGCTGACGTATCTTTTGTACGAATGGATCAGTGAGCCTATAGAGGTTTGTGCTCAAGTTTTAAATGTAATGCTTACAAGGGATCCGTGTGAATAAGTGCCGTACAACTGAGCACTTACTTCTTAACTTTTCGTGAGGCTTTGGATCTCTGCTCACCTGCACTCACTAATGCACTGTGGTGGGCCCATGTACACGCGCAACGGAACGCCTGATCTTCGTCATAAAACATTTTTTCAACAGTCGATGTCAACCACAGCAGCGTTGACCTTGGCCACTTTTATTTCAACGCTGCCTGCGCGCAGGAGTGAATGCATCTTAATGGCTCGGTTGCTGCAATGATCCTGAAAAAAATGAAAGCGAGATTTGTTGTTTTGAAAAGTAATGGAAGGAACACTCTCAGTAAAATTCCAAAAGCTCGTAAATTAATGGACACTCATCACGACGTTGTAACGTTTTCACAATTTTGCTGATGCACACATTTTGGGGCTCGGAAAGGCTTGAATGTATTAAACAAAATTCTTTTCTGCATAGGTTCCCTTAAAAAACTATGCGAAGGACGTTAGTGGTGGTGATGAAAGGGTTACCTTTAATCTGCCCGCAAATCACAAGGTTATTGTAACCACAATTCTCACTTTAGGCCACTAGACGTTTGTGATGTCATATTGAACCCGCAACCAAAGTTTATTACGTCATGTTCAATTCAACTGAGATTGGTTTTGAACAACATGTTTTTGTTACAACATCACTGTGATATTGTTGTTCAGGTACGTACTTTTGAAAAAGGTTGGTCTTTGGTACGACAAATAGCCTAATGGCAAAAAGCAATCCCGTCCTATTAATTTGCTTGTTCAGTTGGTTTCTTCTTTATCCAAATCCAAAAAATGAATTTATGCATCTTTGTGCAACCATACCTGATGATTCCGTGTCATGTCCAAAAGGCTTTGTCCACAAAGGTTTACTGAAAAAAGTTTTAAATAAAAATCTGAAATATTTCAATTCTATTATTTGGCGACATTTGTAACTTTTCTTGGGCCATACGGCGATTACATCTCTAATCTTTATCTTAAACTTATCATGACTTTTGAACAATTGCAAGCTAATGCCCTTGAGTTTTCTCATTGTGCTGAAGTGGCCGTGATGATGGTAGTTAAAAAGAAGAGAAACGTAAAAGAGGGCAAAAGAAACGATATGACTGCACGAATCTCCTTCAATTTGATGAACTTGTTCTTTGTGGCATTTGCACTCATAATCGCAGGGCTTACTTTTTAAGTGATTTCTATCAATACAATTAAAAAATTACGTGTTTGAATAAATAGTTGGGATGTCGCTAAAACTTACTGCAAATTGCATTTGCAATTACAGATCTGGCCTCGAGAATGTAAAAACAAACAAGTATAGGTGAATTGAATTTTGCGCATAGTTTACAGTTTTAAATCAGGAACGTCATTTTGATAAAATTCTAACCTACGAAAAATTCAATTCACTTCATCAACATAACGTCGTGGGCAACCTAATTTTCAGATATGGCTCAAGGTGGCTTCTCCGGAGAATTTTGCGCCGATGTTTTCTGTGGAGGAACCAAACGACAGAAATATATCTTCCTGTCTCGTGCTTGTGAAAGATTCCACCATGCCCGTACTAAAAAGGAAAGACTGCTTTGAAGTCGCTCACTTCATGTGTGCTTCCGGTATTGCGTTTCAGTTACTTTTTTTCCGGAAACAGTGCATTGGAATTAGTTAGATAATATACGATTTCAAAGTAACTTGTGGTTAACTAAAACAGAAAAAGCTACTTTTTCCTTTTTGTTGAAGATCAACGGTGTGTGATCGGTAGGGCCATTTTTGTGACCTTGAAAACTTGGTAATGGGAATTCATTTTTTAGAAAATATGACTTTATATGACCAAACAAAAATGACTGAGCTAGAACATACTGTACAACTACTGTACAAAGAAGCATTACCAGCGAAAATAAGCATGAGAGATGGTAGTCCCATAGTTTGTTATTTTTGAAGTCTCACTAAAATAAACGGCTCAAAACATGAGCAAAACATACAGTTTGGTTTGAAGGAAATTGAAAATATGCATGGACATTGGTTTATTTCTTTCGGTCAGGAAGAACATGCATTCTTAGGCAGTGGATTACATTTCATCCAAAATAACTTGGTCTTTGCCAGCATTCGGCCAAGTGGGTTCAATTTGCAGGATGCAACTTTCAGATCTGGTGATATAGTAGTTTCACCTGATATTTTGAGATTGTTTCAATGGTTTCCTGATTAAACTAGGTTGAAATACGCAAAATATGACTTTATGACCTAACATGAAAATATAACTTTTTGTGACTTAAAACTTTTGCCATAGACTTCGTAGGGGTGCGATTTTTGCTTTAAAATTCGTTTCATAGCTTCCTGGAAGCGCAGAAAAAATATGACTTTTATGACTTTAAATTGCCCTAGTGATTGGTAATGTTGCAAACTTACAGCAGACACTGCGTTTAAGCTTATAAGCAGATACTGTTTTTAAGCTGTATAAGCAGATACTGTGTTTAAGTGTACAAGCAGATACTGTGTTTAAGCTTGTACAAAAACTTTTAATATAACCGTTCACATAGGCTTCACGATTCATCCAATGACGCTTTGTCACCAGATCCAAAATGTGACTGGCTGTCGAGTTATGCTCCTATAAATGTGTTATAACGATTGGTGAAATTACAGTGGTGCAAAGGATTGCTAAAGCACAGGCGCCAAATTAATGCCGTGTACTACGAACAATTCAAAACCGTAGTTTTAACATTTTCAGTGTTGAGAGTGAACGAACACGCAATCATACTCCACAGGTAACAAGTACAACTTCACCGACTTCAAGCGGAAAAAGCATTGCCCGAATGACTTCAGCCTTTTTGGCAACGTTTGCTACGCTTATCAACCAATTTCAGCAATGTGGAGTGCAGCGCTTGGAACTTGCCAGAATTGGGGGTCCTTGGCCAGACTTGTTGACGATAACGATGGAGCAAATTCATGGCGAAACGCTGTTTTAGGCACTTACTGCAAGTTGAGAAAAATTGATCGCGCATGGACTGGAATGTGTGCCAATGGTAAGCGCGAGCTTTGCGCTCATGGTATTGCCTGATGGGAAATGTTTGTTGGAACTTTCCACCGCGTCACGTTGTTGATCACCAGATCAGTCGGTGAAGATTTATTTGTGATACGTGGAAAAATTTATTTTTTATTTTCATTTATTTATTTATTTTTATATTTATTTGTGATGCGTGGAAAAATTTATTTTTTATTTTTATTTTCATTTATTTATTTATTTTTATATTTATTTGTGATGCGCGGAAAAATTTATTTTTTATTTTTATTTTCATTTATTTATTTATTTTTATATTTATTTGTGATGCGTGGCACCATGCGTGGAAAAATTTTGCAACACTGGCATCTCAACTATCCAGTTAAACTTTCGAAACCACAGGTTTCTTTCCGAGGTATTTCCCAACTGGTTAATACAAAAAAAAGATAGTTGGCTTATTCGTTTACAAAAAACGAGAAAAATGTGAAACATAAGACATTATTCCTTTTTTGACCAAGTTTTCAAACAATGTAGAAGTATTTCGGAGAAAAGCCCATGTTTTACGTTTTGTAAACCTGTCGCGAAAAACGCTATCTCGAAACCAGCATGCACATTGATTAAATTTATGAAGCTGTGTCCACTGACTCCAAGTGTGACCGTTCAAGATATGAAGGCGAATTTCCCCCGAAACGTACAGGATTCCAGTCTGTTTATGCAGACCATCATTCAATGACTGCTCATTCCTGATAGAAAGACATCATTAAGTTCAAAGAAGACAAGAACATATAGTTGCTTTTTAGATTCAAATACCAAATTTTGAGGTTACTCCTTCAAAACACAACGCTTGTACGTACTCTGCCAAACGTTTTGGTGAGTGCTAAATTCCCAACTACACTCCTGTTGAACTTTCAGTAATTGAAAAGTTTCGTCGTGGGAGATTTGTGCCTTTATAAAAATGTTCGAAAATTTGTGATAAACTTTTTCGTTTCGACGCTTTTGAGCAAAATAACCTTTTTCTCATCAGCAAGCCTAAAAAAACGATTTTCGTCGCTTCTTATGCAGGTAGTGACCTTCTTTGGGCGTCGGATGTGGAAACAGTGAAATTGCCGTTAGACTACACTGCAGGAGAGGGCACGTGTGCTGGCATTCATGTGAACGTTTCCACGCCTGTCCATCACTGGATTATAGCGTATCCGTGGAGTTATCATCTTCCTTTTATCTGCGAAGCGCGACCCACATTTGAGGTTAGAAAAAACCGTTTAAGGTTTAATTTTACTCCGTTGGACTTTCGTAAAGCGTCAAAAAAACCGCTCAGAATCTTCCTTGAGATACCGATTTTGTGAAACTTCATTCCTATTTCTGTTTTTTTCTTGACTTTTCGTTTATACTTTATATCACCCTTTGCGTCTGGGTTATAGACCGATCCTCGGGCGAAAAATTTTGCAGTCCACTTCCTTCTGAAAGAAGGCAAAAATGACTTCTTAATGCAAACCGAGACTTTCACGAATGCTTGACTCGGATATTGTGGATCGATCTGTAGAAATCCGTGTGCGTCAATAGTAATGGTCCAAAACTCACGTTTTTGCAATGACCACTCCTTTAGCAAACGGTAATATTATTGCACTTAACCGTTATTTTATCACAAGCCGTTAGAAAATATCGTGAAATGTATATAGCTGCGCTTTTTGCTGCCGTCGTTTTTCTGGTGAATCTGTGAATCTTAATTTTCAACGTTTCTCACCAGGCTTGGAACAAATCAAAAACTCTTCATACTGCACACAATGAAAATCAGGCATTGTGGTCTTCCCCATTTTGTCCTGATTTCTACTTACCTTATGCTGAGAAACAAGGCTGTTTTGGAGTTTCAAGCAGGGCAAGAGCTTGGGATGCTTCTTGCAACGATGAATCAGTAGAACTGGCAACGTTTGAAATGTTGGAAGATCATCATCTACTTCAGAATCTGGCCGCAGTTTTCCGTTTTGTCTTTTTGAAGGGGTAAGTTGCTTTCTTCATTTAAACAACGACCAGTGCTGTTTTGTTATGAAGAAAATCTATTCGAAGTTCGAATGTGACTCAGAAACTTTCATTTTCTTGACTAATCTTGACGTAAAAGTGGCCTGTGCAGAGTATCTGTAGTTCGTAAACAGTCTTTTAAACTGTTTCGAGATAAGCATTAGCATAACAGGCCTTTTATTTTATATGGCGTAATACCATTTCAATACGAAACTTTATGTGGACGTTACAGCAAACGTAATCAACTTGTAATCTTGTTTAAAAGAGATATAAGTCGTTGTTTATGCTGGTTTTTGTACAAACCTTTTTCACGATTTTGGCCAGGGGTCGGCAACCAAAAGAGCCATTCTGCTTCATTTTCCAGCAGATATGGTTGGTGAGGAGCCACAAAACGTTCATACCTTTAGTTTTCATGCAGCGTCATAGAAGCACAGGCTAAAATGTAATCAGCTTAATTCTAATAATACTAAAACGCAAATTTGACCTCCAAATTTTGTCAAATCCAGAGAGAGCCTCAGAAGATCTAAAGATCCACAGGTTGCCATCCCCTCATCTTGACCGATGGCTGCAATAGCATTGTTATGCAGAAAATGATTAAACCGTTGTTCCCGCTTGTTTCAAGATGTTTTTTCAGACGCATGACCCTTGCATAGCCGATACGCTATGTGGTTTTCTGAGTGAACCACCCACAACGCCAGTCGCCACGTATTGTTTTTAAAGCACTTACTACAAATTTTGTTTGCGTCTCTTGTTACCGTCCAATCGTAAGTTTTAAATGGCATTGAAAATTATTCCCGTTTTTTTGTCACCATTTACGTGAGCGTATTGGCAGCAGCCAGTGTTGCCGAATGTTGCCAGCAGCCAGTGTTGCCAAAGCCAGTGTTGCCAGCAGCCAGTGTTGCCAAAGCGTATTGGCAGCAGCCAGTGTTGGCAGCAGCCAGTGTTTTTTGTCACCATTTACGTGAGCGTATTGGCAGCAGCCAGTAGTTACAAACTGTTGCCGAACACTTTATTTGATGTTGAAAAAACATTCATCTCAGTGATTCTTTTCACAATGTGTTGTTTCATCGACAATTCGTTGTGATTTTTAGCTTTTGGATCGGTTTGAGGAAAAACAGCGAAGGAGCACGTTGGCTTGGCTCGGACGCAGACCTTTCGTATTCAGCTTGGAAAGCAGAGCCGACAGAAAACAATTCTTGCGTGGTGCTTGATCGAGACGGCTACTGGAGCGTCCAGCCTTGCCATGACAATCATTTTGCCTTGTGCAGAAAGCAGGAGTGTTATCGCGATTGGGACCTTTTAAGTTATCAAGGAAAGGTATCGTATTTCTTGTGAAACCTTTTTTCACAAGAGAGGGTGCTTATTGTGAAAAAATGACCACGGGATATTGTCAAAAAAAAAACGAATCAAAACTACTTTGCAAAAAATAACAAAAAGTGACAGTCGCTTAAAGTTTTATTGGTTTTCGTAAAAACTAGTATTTTACCTTTTAGGTGAATACTACGGTATCTGGGTTTGCTTGTCAAGACTGGTCATCTCAAATAACCCAGGGACTCAACTACAGCGGTGACCCTGCAAACTTCTGCAGGGCTTACGAAGGGTATTACGCTCCCTTCTGTTATACAAAAAATCCAGAGATGAGGTCGGTATACACTTTCTCTAAAGTTTCTGTAACTGCTGCATGCTTTACAAGTTTTCCCGCAAGTCTAGATTTTCAAAGCAACAACTCTAGTAAAATATTTAGCATGAGCTGCCGAAGGTATTTCTTTGGAGGAAAAATTCCTATTGCGAATAAAGTGACCCAGTAGCACGATTTCATCTTCATTACAAATACCACTGTTTCCACTCAGTAAAACAGCCAATCTTCAACGAATATCGGGTCTTCGAATCTTCAAACCTTAATTATTCCAGTGCATAGACTAGAATATTACGACTATCACGTGATCACCGAAAAGTTATTGCTAGTACTGTTTTATCTATTTTTTGCGCAATCAGGCAGACAGGGGCCACCAAATAGAAAGATTCTTTTACGTGTGACTAAACTGCAGCAGATTGCTTTAACTTTTTCGCAAATATCTTGCATTCCAAGTTGGAATGTTGAAAAAATTATCTTCTGCAAAAAATATCTTCAGAACAACTCAGCAACTGCTCTGCTTCCACAAAAGTGAACTTTTCGTTTGATTCAAATAAAATAGTGCTGCCGCACAGTACCTGCTTCTTCTGTCATCCCGTGTTGGTCAGCACTTTACGGTGGCATTAATCGTATTTGAGGGCTGATAGCCTGAAGAAAAATTCCGCTGTGGCTGTCACACGAATAACGTTCTAAATTTTATTCATTTACGAACGAAACATGCTTAGAAAATGGAAAACTGTGTTGTATATTAAAGCCGTTCCTCATTACACTCCGTCTAGGTTGAACTAGTTTTTTTGCATGTGTTTTCGTTTCAAGTGGATCGTTTCCAGCGCCAAAACTGGGGGGTGCAACCGCGCAATCACCCCTTGAAATTTTCAAAAACATGGTTAGTTGTTAGATACAACATCAGTTAACAATCATTTCCACCACCCGTAAATATTAGCTTGCTGTGGCCCTGATCTTTTCCCTGTGGCCGCGTAATATTGGTTAAAGATACATGTTAAAACGCATTAGCATGAAGCTCAATATTTTTGTAGTTTGTAGATCATGTCTTTTGATGCCCGTTATGTTCCTCAATAAAATTGGCACTGCAGGGCAGTGTAAGGCAGTGCCAATTTTATAAGCATTGTGTGAGTTTGCTTAAGTTTAAGGTAATTCGTTTTTGCTAACTTGCTTTTGTGCTTAAGTTACTGAAACCTAGGTACAAACTTTCGTAATTTCTGTAACGCAAGTTGGCTGAAGCTAAGGATTTTAACCCTTACATGAAACCATTTACCCACTAAGCATCAACTTAAAACATTTTTCTGTGTCGCTTCTGCAACGGTCAAATATCTTTTATTTATAGGATGAATTGTTTACATGGAGGTTGATAGCAATTTCTGGCAATGTGGAGGGGGGTAAGTTTCACGGTAGAATAAAAACAATAGGACAGATTACAAAGCTTTGTTTGCAAATTACTGGTCACTCCGGTGCGAAACAGAACTTAAAGTGTTAACGACTCAAGCTTCACTATGCTTCACATGTAAGTTGTGATTTTGCAGTTATGAATCGTGCCCCATACCGATCTGTGGAAACTCCTACACGGCAAGCTTAACGTCAACGTCCGCTGATGAGACCTATTTGAGCAACTGGTTGATCGCAGACGGAACACTGTCTTGTCCATCAGGGTATTTGCTCGCAAATTGTCATTGCGCAAACGAACACTGCCGTGGAGCAGAGTTTCAACCCGCCAGTTCTTCCGAACCAAACTCTGTAGATCAGTGCTTGATTCTGTTCCAGAGCTCTCAACAGCAGCTCCCTGTAATGACTAGAGGTGAGACGAACCGCAATGGATTGTGTATCAGGCGTACTGTTAATACAATATTGTGGGGTTTTGCCTTGGAATTTGCTGATTTTTGTGTCTGAAATACCTTAATCGTAGAAGCAACACACCCTCTCAATGCAAGCAGAGATTCTGTGACATGTCATGTTATTTCTAAATACAATCAATACACAGTGCGAAGTGAAAAATCGCAGAACCCCTTGGGACAAGTTTCCCGATCCGCTACTTTTTCTTGCTTATGTCATGTTCCTTTACTGTATAACTAATTGAATATATTTTTCAGTATGTAGTACAAGTTAGTAATTTAGCTTGTTGCAGATCCGTTTTGTTAAAACTCTTCATCTACATCCCATCGCACAGCTGGATATATTTGATCGAAACGAAGGAATTGAAAGACAGGAAATTCGTATTTGCTAATTTGCTTTTATCAAAATTAATGTCCATATCATATGGGTAGGGCATTTATGCATAGTGTTAGTGCAAAGCGTGCAGCAAGAAAATTTTGTATATTTTTTTTTATTCTTCTTTTTATTTTTCGTCGTTACCACTTTCAAGCGCATGAGCTTTATCGAAACTGAGAAAATACTTGCCTATTCTGCCACTAAGTGATGCACTAAACTTTTTCCTCTTCTAACGATATTTCAGAAGAGGTTGATATAGTGCAGTGGTGGCCAGCAAGTCGATGGCGATCGACCAGTCGATCGCCGAAGCTCAGCTGGTCGATCGAGCCTGATTTTGCATTGAATTGACAAGATAACTAAAAAGAACACTTTCAATCAATATCAATATTCCAG
>JGI24159J19872_10003443_pt1 | contig 19703 bp, 10 predicted proteins | sample Ectturendosymbi4_FD_19872 | JGI IMG/M metagenome (IMG submission 19872) | reverse complement strand
AAGGAAAGGAATGTTGCAGAAAGGTCGTACCAAGGTTGAATGAGCACGATGACGTCATACACTTTACGGTTTTAACACGGGCCCCTACAACAGCGATTTGATCCCCCTGGCCCAATGTGCTAGTTTCTCCACTGACCAGGGCTCTCAAACATATTTGCCAGAGGGCCATATAAGCTGTTGCACAACATTCGAAGGGCCTGACATCTTGCGTAATGTGATTTTTTCGGGATATGTTACATTCTACCAAATTAACACATTTTTCGCAAATATATGATTTTTCATTTCTGGCAAAATGTATTACGGCAGGATGACATGGCTTCACAGGTCGGATATAGCTCGCGAGTCGTGTTGTGGAGAGCCCTGATAGAGACGGGGAGGGGTAACAGCCCACACCATTGTCGGAGTCCAACACCAAAGCTGAACGGTTGTGATTTACCTCAGTCGACACGGACACAATCGTCTGAGCAGGAATACAATTACTTGACTGCCAGCAATGGGCACCCGCCAACACCGTACTCCCACAATACCCCCCAAGGCCTTTCACAAGAAATCTGGCCATAAACATAACTGAGGTCGACAAAACATGTGTATATGTCATTGGCATGTTGCCAGGATTTCTTGAAAATTTACTGGAGTGTGAAAATGTGTTCTTCTTACTGCGGCGACGAAAACCGCACTGGGTATCATGCAGCTTTGATTCAATTATTTTCGCAGCATCTTGGCAAACACTCATCCTTCGACAGTAAACAGAGGGATGCTGCAGTAGTTGGTGCATTCACTCTTGTCTCCCTTTTGGTGTAGGGTTATGATCAATTTGCAACTCTTTCGGTGCTCTTTCAAAACGCCATGCCATTTGGCACACATGAGTCAGATAAATCATCCCGCGTTCTAAGTTCCTCTGATTCATTATCAAACTTTTTGCAATTAGTTTGAAGCTCGGATTTAGCAGCGGCACCCAAGAGCTTATTGATGCACAGTTCTACAGAACCTTTCATCTGTGCAAAGTTAAAACATCCTGCCTGAAAAACTTTATTCTGTTTTGTCAGGTGAGTTGCCAATGTTGACGAAAGGAAAGTAGCGTGTTGAAAATTTTCTGTTTTCATAAGTTGCAGTAAAACATCGCACATTGCATCATTTTCATTTTCTGACAGCTGCTTCAGTGCGGCCCGTGTAACCAAAATCTCACGTTCAGAAAAAACTGCTTTCCTCAAGTCGTTTTGCTTCAATACATACCAAAACCTTAGCTTGGCTTTCAGAATTTAGTGTGTCATTTTGACACCTAAAGACGGCTTAAAAAACACAGGCCTTGCCTTTCTTTCACTTTCCTCTAACATTGTCTAACAAGCATTAGCAGTATCTCTGTAAAGGTCATGCATTTTAAAAACGAATCTACATAGCAACCAACTGTAAACGAACAAGAAAGTAGTAGTTTATTGGTTTCTGTAACGACATTCGGTTTCACACAATCAATAGATTTACAGGATTACATAGAGCATAATGCAGACGTTATAGCCCAAAAACCCGTTAACGACCCCACCGCCCTATAGATATGTCGGCACATTTTTCGTCATAACTTGCCAGCCGCTAGAGAGGTGTTCAAACCATCTAAGAATTCGACACGTCTTCTTCTTGCTATTGAAACAAAAACTTCTGTTTTGGGTTTGGGGTTCTAATGGGGAGTCACAAGTGTTTTTTGCGTTTTTATGGCCTATTTTCCGCGGCCCTGGGCGCCGATCCAATGAACCAATTATTTGGCTCAAGTTTGTTTTGGAAACTAGACTATCATCCGAGACTTTAGAGCACTTGATTAGCTTTCTAGAATATCTGGAGTCAGAATTACGGCACAAAGACCAAAAAGTGGTCAAAATTTCTATCCCACAAAAATAAACCTGCGTTGAACAACACCCATTTTGTATATATCCGTAACTTGCCGCCAAAATATGTTAGAAAGCTGTTAAAGGCCTCTGAAGACTCGCCAATACTTGTACTTTACACTGAAAAAACAATTTAAGCTTGAGATCTTGTTTTCTTATTGAAGTTTACATAATGAGAGGATGTTTAGGCGTATTTGTTTACATTTCGACGATGTCATCATACCCTGGGAAACGACCGAACTAGCCGATTTTGCGGCTCAAAGTTTTGTTGGATCCTAGGCTGTAATACGAGTCTTTAGAGCCATTGATCGATTTTCTAGCGTTTCTTGTTCCAAAGTTATAGTCAAAAGTCTAGGAAATTAATTAAGGAAAAAACCCAACTATCTCTCTGAAGTCCTTCCTGTATTTGCGTTTTTTGCATAACTTTAGGCATAGAAAGTCAATCAAAAACTCTAAAGACTCATATTCTAGCCTGAAATCCAACCAAATTTTGAGCGACAATTTCGTATAATTGTCAGGGCGATGACGTCATAAAAAAACAAAAAAACGTAAAACATACCCCAACCTTGACGACATCCACCAAAAACCACAAACCGAAATCTCCAAAGTTTTTGTTTCAGTGAAAACTGCAAAACTTTACGAGTCTTTCGAGGGTTTGGATAGCTGCCCTTTATCATTAGTTGCTGCCCTTTATCATTAGTTGCTGGCCAATTATTCCCGGTCGAGAAAGCCGGCAGTGGGAAACTTATGGTTTTCGTGCAATTTTTGGGTTTTTGTGCAAAAAGTATTGTCTGAGCCATACGTCTGGTTCCAGACATGCCAGAAAATCAATCAAGGACTCTAAAGATGCTAAAGATGACGTTTTTCCCGAAACAATTTTGAGCCAAAAAAATTGGCTCATTGGATTGGCGCCCAGGGCCAGGAAAAGTTGGTCAAATGTTCAAAAACATGCCCTCTTTTTGACGTAAACAAGAAAAAACCCCAAACCCAAATCTAATATTCTTTTAAATCGAAATTAGCAGACTTACCGAATCAGGAGAGGGTTTGAACAGCTCTCTGGCTAGTGCGGCTGGAGGGTTAGGACCAAAATTGTGGCTGCCTATATATAGGCCGTCGCAGTCGTTAAAGGGTTCTTCGCGAGCAACAAATTCCTGTTTTGTCACAAAGGAATGGTGGCAGACCATGAGGACATTTTGTCTAATCTACCAAAGCTGCAATATAACATGCAATACTATCATTAATCATGTGATAAGAAAAGACAAGGTGATAAAGGCAAACATACAAAAGACATTCATTGATGAATGCATGCCTATGCACACACAGTTATCAAGATGATATACTGTGTTTAATTTCACACGTGTGTAGAGAAAAAAACACTGACATTAATGTACTGCGCATTTGTTTGAAGATGCAAGTGATAATAACAGACAAAAAACAAGTTGAAAAGCTTTTCAAATGACAGACAGATGAAGAAGAATAACCCACATTAGAAAGGGAACGTTTAAAGTGCCTTCAGTTTAGTATAAATTACATAGAAAAATATCATTGAAAAATCACATGGAACGAAAGCATAAAGAATGAACGTGCAACACGCAGTGCGAAGGGCCTAATAGCTTAATAACGATACGGCGTCTCTTGGGACTTTTGTTTTCAACTGAACAAAAGATAATGAAAACAATTACCATATTTGTCCTACCTGCAGTTGGTTCGTGATTTTTGCGTAAGTTGTTCGATTACAATTTTTGGTGATAATGGAGCGCAATTTTTGGTTGCAAGGAAAAGCGTCGTGCAGTGCATGCCTGAAGAGTGTGTATAAGTTTTAGATGTTTCCAGTGATAGTGTATCCGCCTGTTATTCATAACGCTGGATGTTTGACCCACGATCTCTAAATAAAACGTTGTTACATTTTTGGACAAATGTTTTTAGCTCACTTGTCCTGGAAAGAACACATAAAATCTCTAATTAGTTTTTTTAGTCGTGGTATAGATAAAAGAAAGGTAAAGACACGTAGCGCTTAAGCAAGGATTTCAAATAGAAATACCGACTGACACAGCGCGTCTGCAGCTTGTGTAAGTGGACGGAAACGACCCGGTGTGGCGATAAAAGACAAAAATAGTAGACACGTGGTGGAACCAGAAGGTGAAAGGCGCCATTCTAGCAACGAATGCAGCCCACAAGGCACGGCTTCGGAACAAAGCCTGCTCTTCTTTGCACTCGTGGTGCGTTGGGGCGCGAAATCCTGCAGGCCTCCCAGTGATAAAGTCCAAATTACAAGACAAACCGGTCGAATCGTGTGTGTCAAGTGGTCAGGTGCTCTTGAAGGTCACTGACAGACTGGCAAACTGAGGTGATAATCCCCATACACGACAAGGGAGACGAACGAGAATGCACTAGCTACAAGGAAAGTCCTCTCCGTAGTCACCCCCGAAAATTGCACGTCAAGGGCTTTCAAAAACGTTGCCATAAAATAATTCAACCAAAGCTGGATGATACGCAGCATGGATATGTCCGGGCCATAAACCTACAGACCAACGTTTCACCGTCCAGAACATTTTTGAGAAAACGTCAACACATGTTTTGTCATTCTCGAAAAGGCTTCAGCATGCCTTTTATTGGCTTTCATCTGCCTAGGGCGAAGCGGGAATGAAATTAGTCATCTATAATATCGGGTTACTTAACCAGCGTAACGCACTTTTGACAGGTCTAATTTAATTGGTATTACTATTGGCACTACTTAGTGCGTCTCGTGGTTTCGAGCCTACCTCCCCTTGCGGAGAACAGTGTGCAGAGCATGACTTGCAACAAACCTATTGCAAGACATTTGTTGTTGCACACATCTTGCTATGCACCTCTTGATACACATATTTTTATACATCACTTGCACAGACAATAAACATCGACAAATTAAACTCACTGAGGCTGCTTAAAGTATCAAAATTTAACAGTTTTTTTTGTTCTTTGGATATGCTGTTCCGGCATTTCAGCATGCATGTTTACACCGTAATACAGTTTGTTTTGTCTTGATTAAAAAGCACGTTTGTACAATGTACAATGTACAATCGGTAGTTTTAAAACGAACACAATGCTAGTGATTTTTTATACTGAACGTTTCATACTAATCATTTGCATATTGTGTGGAATACGTGGAAGCACTTAGGTGATACCATTCTTGTGTATTATGGATCATCCTGTTTTTTTCGATTGTTATGAAAATAACGTTGGCTGTGCAGTGAATCTTACAATTACGTGGCTTCAAAATCTTTCAATATCAAGAAGTGCAAAGCTGATTAAATGCACCTTTTATTGAAATGTGCAACCATTTTCGGGTTGAATGAAAAAAAGAAACTCTGTCATAAATGCAAGCTGTTTCATCACGTTTTCGGCAACGACAACGCAATATGATTTACCTGCTACATTTTCAAAAAATATCATTCACCCTGGAATTATGTTAAAATATTGGTCACAACTTGATACTCAAATGTAGTGTCCATGAACGAAGTGCTATATTGCTACAATTGTCTCTGGAAGCTTTACTTGAAGAGCACGTTTTATCTACAAAACAAGTTCGTGCTAGACCACTGAGACTCCAGAAAACGTTTGTAAAAATTTTTTCATTTATTAACTCAAGCACTGATACATCCTTTCTTACTGGGTTTTGCAGGACAGCAGGTATAACGATGATAGCAGTTGGGGTTGGGTCAAGGGCGGATTATGCAGAGCTGGAAATCATTGCAGGAGATCCCTCAAGGGTTTTCATCGTGTTGAATTACGACAATCTCAACACAGTTGTCGGTAATTTGACACAAACCATTGGCAACACATCGTCTTTGGTAATGGTTGGTGAGTCAATTATTTCTAAATAAATAATACGTTGCAGCCGTTACGTGGCATTTAGATTATGACTTACTTTATAAATCTAAATAACGTGCAACAAAGAATATTTCAGGTTGATCTAAGTCCGGATAATATAGAGCGGAATCCGAGAGTTAATTAATGTTAGATCCAATTCTATCATTTGAGTCATACATTGGAATTCCGTTATTGCCAGTTTATTGCCGATGATCTATGCTGGACAGCAGATATATATGTTGATGTAAGTTAGCGTGAATCTTGTCTGATATTTCCGGGGCAGATCGGATACCGTTTATGTCAAGTTATCTTTGAATTTAGTTGTTAGTTGACGTAGATTTCAAATTGTTATAACATCGGTATGTCTTATCAGAATGCAGAATTGTTCACACCGCAAAACCACAGAAAGAAAAATATGTTGGTCGGACATTAATTTTAACATGCTTTGGTCAAATAATCGAAGAAACCTATTCTAAGTGTCAATAACAGTACCGTCGAAATTGGAAACTGATACTTTTACCAATCATAAAGTTCTTTTTGTGTTTTTTACTTAAGCTGAAACGTATTTGAATGCAAAAAAACAGGGAAATATAATACTGATTTGCTTCTAATGTTTTTCTCTAATATAAACGTTTGCCAAAGTGCAATAACGCAAACTTTCAGGAGGGAGCTCAATCTCATGGGTGTTAAAATAACTTTCAAGGTTCTGGCCAGCTATCCAGTCTGCCATTATTCCCACCCGTTGATACATGTTAAATTAGGTAAAGAGTTCATCATGAAACATCAACAAGTTTGATTAGCACATCCAACTCTTACAAAACGAACAGCCCTGACATAACATGCAGCATCTTTGTTAGCGGTTTTATTGAAACTTATTTTTATAACCTGATATGCGGATTCAGGCCATTAAGGCAATCCGCTTGGGGTCAACACGTTCCACATCTTCAATCGCGATTTTACACAATGAATGCAAAACAGAGCAGGCGCTGTTTAAAATATCCCTTTGCAGAATTAACAATAATTGCGATAGTAGTTTAATTGTGTTTAAAAAATAATTTTTCAATCCTTCTGTTTGGTCTTTGGTGAGGCAACCACTTCGTGTGTATTTAGCACAGACTTTGCCCTGAGAAACTCTTGCAAGACAATACATTTTTAAATTTCTCGGAACAAGAGCTGTTTAAAAATACACTTTGCACATACCGAAATCAGCCAACCTTTTTATGAGCGAAGTTTGAGTAATATACTATAAAATAAATTTACCAACAACGATATGTGAATGACATGAAATCCACAAGCAGTTATTTTGTGTTTTCCCTGCGAAAAAATCTGCTTTTGTTTGGTATTGCCTACTTATATTCCGATCTCACTTTCTCACCCTGTAGTTAATTAATCTTTCTGAAGCATTTTGGAAATTGACAGGTGTTTATCGGATTTGTAATCTTTGATATGGCAAAAAAGCCAAAAAGATACAAAAAATCCTGCCTGCCATTAGAAATAACAGACGATTTAATGAATATATCTGACACGAAAGCAAACATCGAACAAAACACAAACGTATAATCAAAAAGTTGGTTGTCCTGACCGTGTTACCGTTGTATACCAAAGAAAAGGTATGGAGATGCAATTAAATTGAAAATTTGTTTCCAAATTTGCATTTGATTTTGATAAAGAGCAAAAATTTGCATTTGATTTTGATAAAGAGCAACAGACCTGTTAATTACTCAAAAAACAGGAGAATAAATTCTAAAGATAATTTACGGAGAATGAAAACGCTTATAAATATGAAAAGGTATGTTTCATAAAAAATATTCTTGAAAACACCGCATTGAATTCAAAATACAAATTAATGAAAAAGGCACAACAAAAGAACAAAAACTATAATTTCTAGCATATATCACATTATAGGAAATGTTAATGAAAGAGAATAAATTATTTCAAAGATTCCAAATAAATTTGGCAAAAATTTTTGTTAATTTTTCTTCTTAAAATCTTTTAAACGTTTGAAAGAGAGCATTTGATTAGTGCCTGATTTCCAAAAATAATGAAACACCTCCTGTGGAAATAGACAAATGCTGTTAGATTTTTTGATACAAAATGCATTTTTTTAGGTCGAGAAAATTTTCTTTGTCTTCTCATTTATGCAAACAAATTGCCATTATTTCTTTTCGGGCACGAGCTTCATTAGCGAACAATACTTGCTATTGATAGTCTGTTTCGACAGCCTACAACCCCACAAGGTAAAGCGGTATAACCTATTAAGTTTATGCATAAAAATACACAATAACATGAGTTAAAACCATCTTAAAGTTACAAAATTCACTAGAAATTACATCTGTTGGAACACTTGGAATTTCAAACATCAACAGGCTCAAAGAGACATAAAAAAGACATTCAGATTTTTCACAAATCATGCCGACGATTTTGAGTTTCCAATGGCCCATCAAAAAAACACAATTTGTACTGTCATTGCAAGAAGAACTCTCTACGAAGGTGACGCAGTCCAAACTATTAGCTAATTTTTGTAATAGCAAATCGACCCAAAATTATTACTCGTCCTCGGTCCTGAAATCTGCAAGTAATTTGCTTACGAGTAAAATACTGAAAACTAAAGAAAGGGCTGAAAGGGCGAGCAAATTTCAAAACCAAACTGAATAAGTCTAACATAACTGAAAATTGGAAAATTCGCCGTCAAGAAAAAATTACAGAGCAATGAAAACAAAGTTCCGAAATCACATCTACGATTAAAACGGCGGTGACTCAACACAAAGTAGGCAGAAGGCGCGTATGCAGAAAAACGGTCTTTAGGTCCCAAAGTTAACAAATTTACTTTAGGGAAGGACTTAGTTTAGGAAGCGTCAAGCATGGTCAAGGTTTCACCACGTGCGGCGGAATATTTTTCAAAGTGGAAGGAACAAGCGCACGACAAAAAATCTATAGAAAATTATTGTGGTTTATATTGGCAACTGTGAAGTCACAAACATTGAAATATGACCTGAGGCGCAACGAGAGCAGATGGTGGCCGGAGCACAAAGCAAGTTTGGCAAATTTACTACTGGTGAAGAAAGCACATGTGACATTGTTGGGTCTTTTTGGCGCCCCCCGCAATCATTCAACGCCCCCATAGTGACTCGGCGGCAGGGGAAATGTTCTCCTCTTGCCCCCTCGTTACGCCCCTGAATATGACATCATTGCTTATACGCCATATGCAGGTCTAAATTACCCTCTTTTAGACAAAATTAAACCACTAAGAAATCGTATAGGTGAACCACCTGAAATTTAAACAGACTGTTACAGGGGCGACCCAGGTCAACAGCGCCACTCGAGATTATCATACGGTTTATTCTGACTCAACAAAACCGTTCGACGCTTGCTTCACTGAAATTTCAATTTGTTTTCATTCTGGCTAGCTTTGTTGTTGCTCTGTGACGTTCGCTACGTTTAACAATAAATGCGAAGTTCGCATGACAACCTCTCCATTGATGAGGAATGTACGTCACAGAGCAATACTAACGTCAGCAAGTCCTCTGCGTACCAAGGCTATGGAGCTTGTACTCAAATTTCAGGTTCCAGCTCCAGGTATCTAAATTTTTTGGCTCCGACTCCAAAGTAATTTGGTCCAAAAAATCAGAAAAAACATTGCATTAATCGTATAAATCGCTCGTACCAAAAACTGTCTCTGTGGATCCAGGCACGAATTTCAAGAGCTCCGGCTACACTATCTAAAAGATTTGGCTCCAACTCCAGTCTTCCAAAATTGCTTCTACTTTGGGATCCGGATCCACAGCCCTGCTGCGTACTAGGCTCATTCATATTAGTCGAAGTTGCTGGACAATTTATCGTTGGTTTGAAATTATTCTCGAATAGGAAATGTCGATTGGATTTGACTTCAAAGCCAATGTTGTATACAAAACCATTGTTTCAAAAACATTCAGTCGGATATGAATTATGTTTCAAAAATTACTTAATTGCATAGTGCAGCTGAGTCTCTTCAACGGATGAGCTCGAGTAAAGCGCGAGCGAAGGAAGGCGAGAGAACGCCTACTAAGAACAATATAATTTTATTCTGCTCACCTGCAACATGAATGCGAAAGGCCAGACATGGAATGAAAATATAAATTCACAGTGACAAGGCCCAAAGAAAGTATCTGAGTTAGCAACTTATTGAAGTAGGACCGTGGGTGGTGACACAAATACACAAAGCAAGCTTGCGTTCTCCGATATAAATCGTAATCGAAGACCGGCGCTAAGCCCAAGGAGCCCGCGTGCTGGAGTCTTTGGTGAGCTGATGAAAATACCAAAAACACAACTTAAAAACAGGCAAAAATGCCGCAGCTTTGGTTTCTGTCTTAAACACATTTAAAGTCACAACTTTTCCACATATTGAACACAGAAATAACATGACTGAATACTCATTCTACAACCGCCTTAGAAACAGGAAAACAAAGAACAAGACAAAGCATAGCAATTAGCAATTCGTCTGTGAGAATACCAATTTTGTTGTCAATGCAGAAACAAATACATCTGTTCAGGTTGCCAACCCAAAAACAAAAACACAGTTGTAATTGATTTGTCAAACATTTCATTTTGCGTATGCGATTGAGCAAAATTTAGCTATTTAGAATGGTGGTAAAACGCTTGAAATTTCATCAATTTTTGATAGTGTGGCACGAACTTTTCCTACACAAGCATGGGTGTCGGAAGTGGGCAGGGATTTGAAAATTTCAGCAAAAAAAGCTGTTTTCTTAGTTTTGAGTGGGAAAAAACAAATTTCACCACATTCGGCCTCGCCTAGAAAAACTTTGCCCACCTTAGATAAATTCCTGCACTAGTGCTGTATCTGGACAAAATCCTTCCAACGGCCATGTACACAAGCATGCAAAATTGCACCATTTTTGTAACAATTGCGTTGTGTTGCACTATCTGGCAACACTGTTCAACCACACAAATGCAGTAAGGAAGCCAAGTCTGCGCATACTGTGCAGGGTTTAGTCTACCAAACAGTTACAAAATCCTGCCAAATTCACTGGCAAATCACAAATAATATTGACAAGATACTGCCAAAATTCTGAAACATTTTTTTTCATCAAACGATTCACTTTAACAATCGACCCAATACAAATTGTGTTACTTAAACAAATTTAGACATACTGTAATTCGAAATTTAAAAGTGGGGGAAGGCACCCCCAGTACAAATGCACAGAGGAGTTAACATGAGCTGCTATTTCTTACGTTTATGAAATGTAATATTGGTCCACAAGACGCTCGTAGGGGTGTTCCTAGAGTAAACAGTGTTCAGGATTTGCAGCACACTCCACTACACAATCCTAAGTCCTGATGCCACCTCTGCATATAAAAATAGGGCTTGATGAAATATTTTGCGAAAGCAATAGACAAATGCAATTCCAGTGGCGTTACCTGCTTGTGTGACAAGTTTCCTAATCTCAGCAAAGCCACATTGAGAAAGGAATTTTGTGTCCTACAGATTCTAGAACAGAGGTTCTTAAACTTTTTCAGTCTCGCCCCCACTGGTGCTAGTTATTGATACCCGCTTCCCCAACCACAAAATCAAACACAAAAAAGAACAATTTATTTGACATTCCGGTTTTCAACCGCATGTCGCTGCCCTTGCGAACCTTTCACGACCCCAGTTTAAGAGCCCAGATTCTAAAGGTTTCACAGATCTGCACCTCAAGTTAAGAATGTCTGGACTGGAGTTATAATCTCGGAAAGCATTCAGGTGAATATGCTTGAACTATATGTAAAATATTATGGATCTTTCATTTCAATCAGGAGTCGCAGAATTGCTTTCAGCTTATGAGACGTCTCGCTTTATGTCTCTGAAGATACATTTTCTTCACTAGCACCAGGGATTTTTTTGGACAATCGTGGTGCCATGAATTAAAAATAGGGTAAAAGATTTTGAAATAAAATATTCATGCTATGGCAACGAGATATCAGGGGGTTTGGAATAAATCAACGATGTCTAATGCTGGATCTTGTTTCGTGATTTTCCAGCCACACCTCATAAAAGAAAGTCTTAGTCAAAACACATCTAGTAGTTGAACAGTATGAGTTTACTATCAAGGCAGAAGTCCTCTGGGTATTTGTCTAACAGTTTTTTCAACAATTTGTAATAAATTAACAAACATAAACCGACTGAATTATCACGTTAGTTTTCACTTCGAAACAACAAAAGCTAACATATTAGCATTTAACTGTTTACATACCTGGAAAAGCCTTTTTACCATGATTCGAAAATAAGATGTGCCTGAAAAAAATAAATACCAAGTGTGGAATCAGAAAACAAATGTTGTCCAAGAAAGTTATGTCATATTCTCGATTAAAACAAACAAAAATTTTGGTGACCTGTGATATCTTATCAATCGAGAGATCTCGTTAAACCACGTAACCAGAATCCACAGAAAAAATTGTCAATACGACTTCTGTCTGCACACACGAGAAAGCGGCCAGGTGGTAACATAACATCTCGGACCTAGCTCTGTCTGTCTTTACATAAATCTGGCAAAACTATGTAAAGCTGGAGAAAACCATGAGGTATTTCGGGTCATTCAGGTGATGCTGGTCCTTGCCACAATCCTAGGGAAAAAGATTTGCGGGAAAATAAAGGAATACATATGCACAATAATAACACTTTCCCTTTCCAAGTAATAAAAAAATGGACCCAAGAAAAGTTTCTTACGACATAATCCCGTATTTCTCAACCAAATATTGTCATGCCATCCAGGCGCCAATCAAAATGAGAATACGTTTTAGCAAAATCCTTCCAATCTAAAAATCAAATAGATGCGTGTATGCCCAATCACGAGATCAACGAGAAAAATTGGACCGTTGATTGGAACATTGACGACTCCACTACCACTTCATTGCAAAATGAAGCAACTTGCAATTGCAGGCCGTCTGGTTACACTTCCTCCTATGTATTCGGATCTGCAGGGAAAACGTCCATGGCAAAAAAATGAATGCATCATTTCCAAGATTTTCTATTCTCACTGCAACGCTCTATATAAATTGCGATCAAACAGTCAACGATGCTAATCAAACGTTAGAATCGATAAACCCGAGGACTACCAAACAGGTAAATTAACGCTTTTGCGAATTTCCTTTCACATTTTACAAAAAAAGTTTGCAGCTACAAATTCCAAACGGTTTGAATGTTATTATTTTTCTGTCTTGCAATAACCACCGCAATCATGCCATGTGAAAAAGGATCAACTTGCATTGACTTGTTGGCTTGTTACAATTGCTCATGTTCATGTTCATTAGGATACACAGGAAAATCTTGCAATGTGGATAATACCCTTCATTCATCTCTCACAGTTCCATTTCTCGTTTCCTCATCGACGAAATGTCCTCTACTGCATGTGGAAAAACGAACTTTTCAAATTCGATTTATTTGTGTTTAGCACAAGCAATGCATCTCACAAACAGTGGACTGTTTCACGAGTGATATCTGGAAACAATAGATGGAATCAATCGAAATTGAAGTGCAAAGCTTGCTAATTTTCTGAGATATTCTGAATCCGGAATGAATTGCAGATTCGATGAAATAATCAATCAGTCACTTAAATCATTTGATTTTGTTATGAGCCTTTCTAACTTTTACTGAACAAAGTCGTCAGAGCAAACATTTTGGGTGAAAAATGAAGGTCTGTTTCGTTACAGACATTGATGACTGCGCCAGCAATCCATGCCAGAACGGATCAACTTGCAACGACATGTTGGATGACTACAATTGCTCATGTTTGTTAGGATACACAGGGAAGAACTGCAGTGTGGGTAAGAAAATTTCATCTGTCACTTTCAAAATCGTGTTGATCGTCATCTGAACAAAGTTTAGTCAAGTGAATTTTCGTGTTAGGTTCAATCAAAATATTTTTATACCTTGCCAACTCTGTTTGACATCCATGCAAGAAGAAAGCAAATTCCACCGACATGTTAATTGATTACATTATATTTTCTTCTGTGATTTGTTTTAAATAATTTAAACATTTACACCAAAATATGACTTTTGGAAATGATATCTCAAAATTGTGTTTGCAAAAAATGAGGTTCCTCATGTTTGGTTCTCTACAGATATAGGAAAATTCATAACTTGAACTAACCTGGTTTCGAACAGACACAGGCGACTACATTATCATCCCATATCAAAATGGTGCAACTTGCATTGACTTGTTGGCTGGTTACAAATGCTTGATTTCATTACGATACACAGGAAAAAATTCCAGTGTGGTTGAGAAATTTCAATCCTCACAATTCCATTTGTGGTTTCTACATGGGGGGAATTCCTTCCACTCTATGATGGAATATCCAAAATTTGTTGAAATTGTTAATTTGTGTTTTTTGTAAAAACAATCCATTCCATAAGGGGAAGAAGGTTTCACGGTAGATTAAAGCATCAAATCAATAAAAGCCACGAAAATTGTTCCACGAATAAAACTCATTTTGTGGGTATTATTATAATGGTTTGCGGATGAGATAAAAGTTTAACTCACTTTCTTTAATCAAGTGATTTTGGGATGAAGCTTTCTGCTTTTCATCAGAACTATCGTCAGAACGTTATCAAAAGAGGCGAATTTCTATTTGTGAAGGGTTGCATGACATTCTCAAATTTCACAAAAACACCACTCTTTGATAGTGCTTGATATTGCAATTTTGAGGGTCTTGGAGCTTTGTTTTGGGGCATAAGCCTGATATAACCCACGCTTACGGCGACAGAACTACTTTCAATTGGACAATGACAACACTACAACTTTTTGGGTGTAAAATCCAAGGTTTCGTTCTTCGCAGACATTGATGACTGCGCCAGCAATCCATGTCAAAATGGAGCAACTTGCAACGACATGTTGGCTGACTGCAATTGCTCATGTTTTATAGGATTTACAGGGAAGAACTGCAGTGTGGGTTAGACAGGTCAACACCATCAAGCTTTCCTTTGTCACTTTCAAAATTGTGCTTGCTATCTTCAAACGCACAAAAATTTTCTTCTCAATTTGTGAACATATTATCTATTACAACTTGATACCTGCGTTTGAAGTCCACGTCAGAGCGTAACAAATTCCACTGACATATTGAATTAAATTTTCGTCATATTTTATATCTGACACTTGTTCAAATATTGAAATACAATTATTGAAACGAACCTCAAAATTTTGTGTGAAAATGTCATGTTCCTTATGCTTGGTGCTGAAAGGATATGGAAAAACTTATACCTTCGATAAACCATGTTTATGAACAGACATAGACGCTTGCATCATCATCCCATGTGAAAAAGGAGCAACTTGCATTGACTTGTTGGCTTGTTACAATTGCTCATGTTCATTAGGATACACAGAGAAAAATTGCAGTTTGGACAATAATCTTCATCTCTCACAAGTGCACTTGCGTTTCTCCATCAAGTGAATACTCTCTACTGTATATGGAAAAGCAAGCTTCATAAAGTCGTTTTATTTGTGTTTAGAAAAAGCAATGCATTTCACAAACAGTGGACTGTTTCACGAGTGATATATTGAAACAATAGATGGAATCAATCGAAATTGAAGTGCAAAGCTTGCTAATTTTCTGAGATATTCCGAATCCGGAATGAATTGCAGATTCGATGAAATAATCAATCAGTCACTTAAATCATTTGAGCCTTTCTAACTTTTACTGAGCAAAGTTGTCGGTGCAAACATTTTGTGGGTAAAAATGAAGGTTTGTTTCGTTACAGACATTGATGACTGCGCCAGCAATCCATGTCAAAACGGAGCAACTTGCAACGACATGTTGGCTGATTACAATTGCACATGTTTGTTAGGATATACCGGGAAGAACTGTAACGAGGGTAAGAAATTTGAGGCTGTCCATGATTTTTAATTTTTATTTTTGACAGGTGCATGCGCCATCATCCATGGCAATCATTGTGAAGCCCATTTTCCTATGAACATCTGATCACATCTTGTTTTATTTGACAACTGCATTGATAACTTGTGTGAAGTCATAACAACCTCCTCTGAAATTGTGTTCTATTTGCAACTGGTTGTTTTCTCTTGACATTTTGAAAGTGAAAGATTTCAAAACATTAACTGCTGAAGGATTTGCACTTGCTCTGTAACGTTTCACACTTTCAAATGCACTAATGACAAGGTTGAACATTTATCTTCCTTGAAGTGAATTTCAAGGAGACTTTGACGACTACGCCTGCAACCCATGTGAAAATGGTGTGGTTGGCATTGAGTTATTGCTTAGTAACTATTGCCAGCATTCCATTGGATGCACTGGAGAAACTGCCGTATTGTTGCGAAACCTTATCAGCAAATTGATAGCCTTCCAATGTAAATAACGAGCAAAGAGAACGATTGTATCCTTCATTTTGCAGACCTTTCTTCTGCCTTACAATAAGAACTTGTAGCAATATCACTGCAGTTCATTTGCAAATTCACTGATGAGGGTAGCAGGAGTTACTGAAACGTCTTCAAAGATGTCGGTTACATGGTTTTCTTTGACCGTTATTTTCACTATAAATATTAATTTTACTTTTGAAGGTTTCACGAATGCCTTGTGAAGGGCTCTTGCGCAACGAAATTATCTAAATTTACAAAATTAGATTTTGAACCAGTGGAAATGGTTTTCATAGGAATTTTTGCTTTCGGTAAATGTTTGAGATTGATGGGATATGGTTGTTGATGTAGCAAATATATTGTTCGGAACATATCACACAAACAAATTATTGTTATTAGATTTTCCATAAGAAATGTCTGAGTGCATCCCGTAATGTTGATATTCATAAAATAATGATTTTTTAATCAGTATCGAAATTCAAAAACTTATATTGCTTGTGCATTTTTTTCAGAGAAGTACATGTAAGAACTGCATTGTGGTATGGAAAATGTAGCATTCTCCATGATTTCTTCTGTGACGTTTTGAATTGCGTTGTGACATTTGACGAAGCACACTCTCTGGAAACAGATTTTACCATTAATTTATGCAATAGACCTAGACAGTTACATCGCATGCTATCTTAATTTGGAAACACAGTCCACTTACATGTAAATTTGTACGCATATGTTTTTGCTTTCTGACACGTATATGAAATGAAAGCTTTTATGATAACATATTTCCCGCAATAGTTGTATGTTAAATAGCACGTTCCATGTTTTTATGTTTGCAAACTGCATAGAAAATAGTTTACGTTTTGTCATCTCACTGTTCGACGGACATTGATGACTACCACATGAAAACCATGTCAAAATGGAGACAATTTCATTGTCTTACGATATATAGAGAAGTAGTGCAATCTCGGAGAGAGAAAAATCAAAATAGTGTATAACTTGATTTGTGCTATTTAAATGTCTAATTTTCTTTGAACCATATTTCTCAAAACTGTTCTCTTGGTTTTGTATTTTGTAATAATTATCCTTGTGCACTGCATGTGCCGGCATTCAATTCTTTGCTGTCGTCTCGACATGCATTTCCTTCTTCAGTTAACTGTCTACATTTTCATAATCCTTGATTTTATGTTCATGCGTATATGGATGTTTTGGAGCTAATTAAAAGATTCATTTTGATTTCGAACATCAGTGCATTCTCACGATATTTGCCCAGTAGTTTAGAAATAGCTTCATGCTGTTTTTTCAGTAAGTCGTATGAATTACAACTCCTTAACTGTTCATCAATCAACTCTTCGCCGTACGATATATCAAAATTCAGACAATCATTCTGTTTTTTGAGAATTCTTTCTTCATAATCAGGTCATAATGCAAAAAAACATTTTTGATTTTTCCTGAATGATTGCGTTTCAATGAGCGCCCGTCAAGGAAAAACGACTTTTCAAGTCGACATATTGTTAAAAAAATTTTAAACCAAAAAACAAGTAAAATTGTTTCAAAACTTTACTGAGATTGGACAGGGACAATTGGAATGTTGAATACGCTTTTCTAAACTATATCTGTAAAATAAATGTGTAGAACTATTAACAATCTGAGAAACATTCTAACTAATAGTTGTTATTAATGAAGTAAGATTTCGTGGTGACATTTTTTCTCGTGTTCAAAACGTTTTAATGTTCATACTCGAACAATAATTTTCTAACTGTTTTTAGGTGCTTGTGGTGACATTTTGTCTCGTGTTCAAAACGTTTTAGTGTTCATACTCGAACAATAATTTTCTAACTGTTTTTAGGTGTTTGTGGAAACACATGTTTCAGAAAAGATATGGAGCAATGGAAAGAAGAGCATCAAAAATGGAAAGAAATGTTTGATGAATGGAAACGAAATTACGCTTGTCCATGATATTGGCAATGCACGGAACCGGGTGCAAATATCAACTTTTCTCGATTACCTTTGATATAAACAATGCGCAAAAGACTGTCTGATCTTTGGCCATGATTCAACTTTGTTATGGCACTGTTTTCAGCTTTAACCTCTTCAGTGGCGCACAACGTCTGCTGTGACCACTGGTGTACCTTATAATTCTTTAAACACAATAGTTATTTCAACATTTCAAACTTAGCCGGTTTCTGCAAATTATAATATTTTTAGGAACGCATTTGCTTGCATTTGAATTTTGGAATGTACTTGTGCAGAGGTTAATTATTATGAAACGCATTAACTATAGCGTGAGCTTAGTGGCCATTGTTTAATTTTTCATATAATTTCAATTATAATAGCCCACATTACTATAACCATACTTTTGGAAAGAATGTGAAATATAACGTTATTTGTGTGCGTCATACTCCATTAAACTGGTAATATTTTACTGGTAACCAGTGACAAAGTGATGGAGGATATTTCAATTGCCAAGCTGGACTATTGCGAACAATGTTGGAATGTGTTTGACTTTGTTACGTCAATGTTCTTGAAAATATTGATAAATTGTTTTTTCAATAATCTTTTCAATGACTCATAGGTTGTTCACGCCTCCTGTGCTCCAAGTTTCAAAGTTGTTTGTCATAGACTTTTATGCAGTGAATTTGGACGCAGCGATGACAAAAACTTCGCAGTGTAATGCAAAATGCATCCATTGACCTAAAATTTTGCATATGGTGATTCAAACAATTGTTATCCCCTCAGTTACCTTAATATCATTGCTTTTGATCGCGATCTGCACGATACGTTACATTTGTTACCGATGCAATACTCAGAATGGAATGTTAATGAAAAATTTGATTTTATTGTAAGGTCCATGAAAAGTCATGCGTATACACACATGCCTGTTCGGAAATACACAAGGAGGGAATATAAATTTAACTAATGCCATGGATAACACAAGGGATTATTTCTTCTATCAAATATAGAGACTACTTCTTTCGGGTTTACAAAAGATTAAAACTACTCACAGATTTCGAAATTTACTATACAAACAATTACGAAACCCCGTTACTCATGTGAAGGAATTAGGTAAACGCAAATACTACGAAGAGCAATTTGCCCAAAACAGCAGAAACTCAAAAAGAACTTGGAAGTTAAATAATGATGTTTTTAGCACAACCAAACCATTTAGTTTTCCTCAAAGATTAAAGTTTCATGGACGAGTTTACTCATCCACAATATTAATTGCAGATGCATTAAATCATAGCTTTGCTACTTGGGCTCAGACAAATTTGACTCCTAATAGCCCATCTAAAACCACTGACAGAAATATAAAAAAAAATAGTAATGGATTGGCTAAACGCAAACAAACTCTCACTGAATATTTCCAAAACAAAATATATGTTGATCACAAACAAACATGTGAGCACTGAATCCTTTGTTATAAATGTAAACAGAAATCGTATTGAAAGAACTTTGACATACAAGTACCTTGGTGTAACTGTAGATGAAAAACTGACTTGGAAAGAGCATTGTAAACAGTTGTGTAATACTATTTACAAATACGTTAGTGTAATCTTTCTGCTTCGGAGACGCCAGGACTTCGATAAACAAATTTAATCAGGCTCTACTGGCGCTAAAAACATAAAAACACGTTAAAAACTTGCCAACGTTT
>JGI24159J19872_10003439_pt1 | contig 19705 bp, 15 predicted proteins | sample Ectturendosymbi4_FD_19872 | JGI IMG/M metagenome (IMG submission 19872) | reverse complement strand
TTCATATTTAAGCTGGAGAGTGCAAAATCAAATTATATCTTTGATGGGTGATGCCATACAAAAGCAAATACTTTCCGATATTTCCCAATGCAAATATTTTTTGTTATTAGCGGATGAAACGACTGATGTAAGTCAAACAGAACAACTTAGTTTATCCGTTCGGTTTATCAAAGATACCAAAGTGCACAAAGAATTTTTGTGCTTTGTTCCAGTTTCTTCAACAACAGGCAAAGATCTTGCATCTACGATTCTCACCCAACTGTCTCAACTTGGGCTTAATCTGGAACATATGCGCGACCAAGGTTATGATGGCGCAAGTAATATGAGCGGAAAATATCGTGGTGTCCAGGCTAGAGTAAAAGAATTGTACCCTTTGGCCACGTACACTCATTGCTGCAATCATGTTCTTAATTTGGTTAATTAGTACTTCATCGCAGTTGCCAGTTATTAGAAATGTGATGGCAACTATATCGGTCATATGCGTTTTTCTGTCACATTCTGCACAGCGCGTATCGATATTTCAAGACAATGTTGAAATAAAGTTGCTGGCTCGGCTTCTTCGCGACAGAAGCTGAAACCAATTTGTGCCAAACGCTGGGTAGAAAGACATGACTGGATCATCAATTTCGTGACACTATTGCCAGCAGTTGTTTCTTCATTTGAGGAATTGCTGCAGGAAAACAAGCAAGTGGAGGTTGCGACCAAAGCAGTAACTTTGCTCAATTTTGTACAGAAATGCACGTTTTTAATCGCGACTTTAGTTATGCAACACACTTCTGGTATAATCCTGCCTGTTTCAAAACTGCTGCAAATAAAAGAATTGGATATATTTGCAGTGATTGAGCTCATTGATAGTGTGCTGGATAATCTCCGACAAAACAGAAGCAATTGCGAAAGCGTTTTTCATAAACTATTTGACCAAGCTAAGAATGAATGTGAAAGATATGATGCTCCACTATTGATTCCCAGAAGATGCAAAAGTCAAATTTTCGGAGATAATTATCCTTCTGATGACCCTGAGCATTTTTTTCGGGAAGCCATCTTTGTACCGTAATTAGATCATTTAATAGTGGAAATGGAAAATAGATTCTTTGATCAGAAGCAGAAGTGCCGAAGTCTTTAGGTCGTGATACCTAAGTATTGTGATGCTTCGCCAGACACTGCTCAAGATTTAGAAAGGTTACTGGAAACATATCAGGAAGATATTGGTCACAAAGCAGCGGTTGTTCCTGAAGTGCAGCGTTGAGTAAATAAGTGGAAGAAGAAAGATGTTAGCACTGTTCCTTCGAGTTCTATCGAGGCACTCTGTGCTTGCCATGCTGACATTCATCCGAATGTCTACATATTGCTCACCATTTTAGGCACTCTTCCTGTATCAACTGCTGCAAGTGAGCCCAGTTTCAGCACCATGAGACGTCTTAAAGCCTATCTAAGATCGTCGATTGAAAATGAGCGAATGACAGGACTTGCACGGCTTTCCATACACAAAGACCGCCAGATCAACAGAGAAAAAATAATGAATGACTTTGTTGCCAGCAGTAATCGCAGATCTGATTTCGTGCTTTAGCATTATAAAATTTGTGAAAGGGATTATTTTACTAAAGCGAAAGATTTGAAATGAATATTGTACGACAAGCAACTACTTTGCTCATGGCCCTATAGGTAGGACCTACAGAAACTATACACAATAACTGTCCGCCGGTGTATTCGTGCTGTCTCTACGATTCCGTTTGCCGTGACGGTTTGCTTGTAAGAGAGAGTGAGAGATGTCACGTGCTTAATTGGCCAAATAAGCATGCATGGGTTGCTCCAAGAGCCTCCTGAAGAGCATCTGCCCTGTCCATTCTCTCATTTCAAAATTTCTACGGCGGCATCTGTCTGTACCTTGCGCAATCATCTGTAAAGTTAGTGATATGTCGGCTAAGCTTTGTTTGCTACCACTGCCTCCAATATGTTAGATGATACACTAGCAAATCGCAAACGTTTGTGCTGCCTTTTACGAGTATGTGTAGAAACTGTTGTTTCAATTCTGTTTTGGTGATTTAACAAAGGTAGTTTGCTTTTGATTTCGACCAAGAACCATGTAGCGTGGCTGTGAGATAATTCTACGATCTGTAGTGGTACTGCAGTGCATTTTGCTTGTCTGCGATGTTGATCATATTTCGTGACAAATTACAGCCGACTGAGACACCAGAATTTGCTGGACGTTGTATGAAGTAATGCTACTATGTAACATAAGAGTGCTTTCAAAAACAATATCTCGGGATACTGAGCATGTTACAAACTCCCATAAACAATGTCAAAATTTTGCAGAGAAGTGCCACACTACATCGCATCGTACTTTAACAGATTAACAAAATCACGGTAACGGGGAAAAACGGGCAAAGAAAAACAGACGTCGCGGCTGGAGCTGATCAAGAAAAGTGTTGATGTGTTAAAATTGAAATTGCATATATGACATAAATGTTATAGTAAATAAGGTAGCCTGTACTTTAGTGAGAGCAAAATATTTTTTTCAAAATTTCAGCCCCCCCTTAAAAAATTCCTGGGTGCGCCCCTGGGTACATGGTCTGACAATCCTGGATGACGAGACAATCGACTGACTGCTCAACCCCTACCCCACGATCTGGTGCGGCCTTGCAGTGGAATAAACCAACTCGCTCAAACGATAAAGAAGAATCGCATTATCTAAGCCTTCAACAACCTAACTTTTTGTTTCTACGTATGTTTTGTGTGTGTGTGTGTTTTGTTTTGTTTTGTTTCTTTGTAAAATGCACACTGTAGGGAACTTGAATATTAGATTGCAAACAAAGAAAAACGTACCCACAGCACAATTCTAGTTCTGGTACGCAAATGGAACGTACACAGATTTGCTGTTGTTGAAACGACGCGCTATCATCATTTTTCTTTGGTTTATATATTTCTTTCTCTGCAATTTTTTTCCACAACCCTGTTTAGTGGCATTGCTGAGACGGGAATTTTCAAAATAATTTTGGAATCGGCAATCGATATTGAGAAAATTTTGAGCTTCCAATATCCATATACACAGTAAACAAAAATTTCCACGTTTAATCGGACTCTGCAACACCATCTCGGAATTTTATCATTATTCTACTGTAAAAAGAACCATCACGTGCAAAAGCCAATACCAGTAACCTTAAGGCAAGCAATACGTACAGCTGTTTCACAAATGAGAAGCGTGTTTGTTATCCTTTTAAAAACTAGCGCACTAATAAATAAATCTGAAAATTCAGCACGCGTGAAAGGTAAAACTGTAACTAACAGGTGGCTTTAGTCTGGACAACTAAACTTAGTAGAACCGCGATTCTCTGACTTTAGCAAAAGCGTCAGCATTTTTTTCAAGTTTTTTCGTGCAAGCAGAGGGTTGAAGAATTTATGCATTTTTACAGCGGGTCGCTCAAATCAAAGCCTAACACGATCCTTTGTTGCTCACTAAAACTAACTTTTCGTTGTAGGATAGAATACTTCCAAACAAACAGCTTNAGTAGTAGCAAGTGCATTATTGTCACGTTTATTTCACATTTTCTTTTAATCTGCGTTGTGCAGACAGTGTGTGCTTGTNCTATGGACTTCGTGTCTGCTTGCAAGCTAGATTCATTCATTCATTCATTCATTCATAATTGGTCAATGAACCAACACTTAAAGGAATGAGAACCACGAGTAATATGCCATGGTTTTCGAATGCTTTCGCCAGCTTTTATGGTGGTTTCAGTGACTTGCCGCCATTACGGAGAACTTTATTACAGAAAAACAATGTTCATATTTGCTTGCAACTTTGCACTTCTGGGAAATTCTAACAGCACCGTTATATAACAAATACTATTGTCAATCAAACGCCAATCTTGTTGATTTAACATGCATTTGCGTTTAGTTAGAAAAAAAGATAAAACTATGGAAAATATTTTCTTACCGCAAACAGGCAAATAACAAAACTCTTTTCTTATGTTTTTGTCCATGGTGTAACACCAAGCAGCTGCTTCGTTATTTGGGTTTCTGCAGTAATTTGCTTCCAAATTGACATTTGGGTAGTTTTCAGGTGTTCTGTTGAGCACAAAAATGTAGAATATAGCGGTTTTCCTTAGTTTGCACGATCAAAGTTACAGAAGCGTGTACAAACCTAGATTTAAAATGCAAAAACGTGGCGCGTTTCCGGCGAGCAATAACCGCATGTAGCCTACATTCTGTTACTTAATTGCTTGCACGCCGTTCTGTACCGGGTGCAATTCAATTCATGCGGAATGATATGATTGCAGCAGCAAATGACAAGCACTGCTTTAGTTCTCGTGTTCAGCTGCTGGGATCGACGCAACGTTGGTGGATATAGGAGTGCATTTGATTTTTGGCGAAAATGCTGATGAAAATGTTGTCAGCCGTAATGTAAACAAGATCGTGAATTGCAAGATCGCGACTTGGTCAAAGAAAGCTGAAACTCAGACAATCGTCGACATGGAGATCGAAACCTTGTCAAAAAAATGAGAATACAGTCGAGACCTCAAATTGCAACGGCCAGAACAGTGTTTCTCAAACTTTTTTATTCCATCGCCCCCTTTTCACTCTCGACACGTCGTTTTCGCCCCCCAAGCCTGATAAAGCAAACACAAGGTAGAAAATTTATATAATTTTATTTAAAGAAAGTATCAAATAGCTGAAACAAGCCATTAAAAAGCTGAGCTAAGCAATTGTATTACGTCGCTAATATTCCGTTCAGAATTCTTGTGAAAATAATCCAGGGCTACAGAGCCGAAATCCCGGGGCTGGGCATTTTGCCTGGAGCCGGAGCCGGAGCTCAAATTAAAAATCAGAAGGAGCCGGAGCTCAGTTTAAAATTTAGGACCGGGGCCGGAGCTATGGTCATTTGTGAGGTAGCTCCGGGTTCCGGGTCTCTTCCTAGATACTAACGGTTTTGCCAAATAGACTTACATGTGCTCTTTATTGCACGCTAAACGCGATTGTTACGAGTTACTACACCAGACTGCAACAATGGATCTGCAAGCCTTTGATGTTTCTTTGGTTCAGTAATCGCTAAGGCTGTGACATCCTAGCTGGCAGGCGTGCTGTTACTTGTTGAACAATGGTTGTCAAACACTGTTCTAAGAGCCGCATGCAGTTCCCAAGCATCCTTTGTGTGGCTTTCAGCAATCTTTCTGTAACAGGTTCTATTTGAAGAAGAACTGATGATGTCTACTTCGTAGGCGGAATATTTACTCTGTACGAGCTTAGTGTCTAATTCTTTGCTGGGAAAGGATTCCTTTCGATAGACAGTGTATTTCAGTAACACCTCTAATATTTTGCGTAACAGACTTCGTTAGTGCAATAAAACAAAACGTGTCAATTGACTTGTGGTAAAATTTTCGTGCGGCTCTCTAACAAAATTGTAGGTCTGGATTTGGCTACCTTCAGGGAATTGGTTGAGAATCATTGTGGTAGAGGAAATTAACTGCCACAACATCTTACTTCCTAGTAAGAATGATCAAACTAGGTCGGTGGTAGTGTAGCGATCTAAAAAGAACTGAGCTACAATGAGTAGTTATATAATATAATATCCATAGCTGTTGTAGCTGTGTAGTCATGCTGTTAACAGGGAGTATGATTAAGATATGATACCATTGCTGATTTAAGCGTGAAATGCACGGTACGCCATTGCAAAGTAGGATTTTTTATTAGAAACCATTAGGCTTACTAGCAAGGTTTACTAGATTATTCGCAAAGTTCATTAGGAAACATTACATTTACAAACAGTAGCATAACATGAATGCTATAAATAATTAATTGGTAGCGACCTAGCATTGCTGTAGATAACAGTACATTATCAGAAGGGTGTAAAATCAATGTAAACAAATGTCGACTTTTCTTGAAGTTTTCATCTATGGAAAAAATATATATTTTCAGCACAGCAACCAGTCTTATTTTCTCCTAAGCTTTGCATGTTAAATTGTGTTTTACTTTGCGTTTCATCACTGCTCATTATGAGTGCAAAAGATAAGAAATCAGAAGTTTTCAGCTATTTGAAAAAAGTCAAACGTGGATTTCTTGCTAGAAGTCATACTATTTCTTTGAACAAAGGGCTTTTAAAACACATCTTCGCATTTGTGTTAATGTAAATGTGTGCGTATTTGAAAGAACACATGAGAATCGACACTTTCGCGATCTTTACATGGTTTGCCCGGGCAGCGCTGTTAGCTGAAATCGTAAAGACTGCAACAGGCAAAGCATGCAACGAGTGCAAAACACTTGGTCAATTGGGACTAGTCTGTGTTCAAATGCTCGGACACAAATGTAGTTTTCCCAACACACATTTTCTTGATTCTGGTGGTAAGAAATAACAAAAGGTCCTCAGGCATTGATGGCAAAACCAGTGACTGCCTTTCCAGAAATTGTTTATATTACCGTAATCTTGAGTTACGTTTCTGGTAGTAACTATTCTCTGAATCGTCTGAACCTGTACTAGTTGTTTTTCCGCTGATTCCCTCATGGTAAGAGCGCTGCTTGTAAGAAACTAGCACATTATATACCTCAAAAAGGTTTGCTATATTCTCTTAGTTTTGTGTACATGATTTAATTCATTTACCATTCAATTTGAAGCACACCAAGACAATTAAAATATTAATGTGTGAAAACGAACTGAAACCGGAGCTGGATCCGGTGCCACGCTCATGAAACCCAAGAGTTCCGGATCTGGAGCCATGTTCATGAAAAGAACATGTCCGGTGTCGGAGCTGTGTCATTTTTACTACGAATCCGCAGCCCTGAAATAACCCACACTGTAGCCGGTCACATAAACGATTCAGAGTAAAAATTCAACAGATAAATTGCTTTAGCAACAACCTCCAACGATTATCATAGTATTTAAAATTTGCAAAAATCTAACAAGTCATAATAGTAGGCTACTGAAGTAACTCAATGATCGATTAGTGGTTGAGCATTTTCTCCCCCTTCGTGTTTTTTCGCCCCCCTATCGCCTCTTTGTTTTTTTCGCCCCTTTGCCCATCAAAATCGCCATTTGGGGACGATTCCGCCCACTTCGAGAAACACTAAGCAAGAAACTGATAGCGATTGCGTGAATTAAGTTAATGACTGGACTGGAATTGATATTTAGTAATTTCAATCGATCTAAGTCACGTTCTTCTGAACCCAATGCGATGATTTTGATCAAAATTCAATTTTTGCGAATATTTTCGACCCGACGTGGGTCACATTTTTGTACCGAGTCAGATATTAGCAAAACATTGTTTTTCGATTCAAAATATTGGTTTTTCGACCTGATCTTGCTGTAAAATAGTTCAATATTTTGGATCTACTAAGATTTTGAGATGGACGCTAACGAATATATATTATTGTGTCCTTAGCTGTGCACATCCAAAATTTGTCTCCTTGCTTTTTATGTCAGCATCAGGTAGGCGTCTATTGATGATATTGCACAACAACAAAATCTTTGTTTTGCATCTGTTCACCTTGAGATTGCAAAAAACAGTCTCTTGGCTACACAGCAATGAAAATATTGAGAGGGCGAAATTTCCCGGCCAAATTTGTTTTTCACCACTTTTTAACAACATACTTGTATGCTTAAACATTCACCCAGAAAAGTCAAAGGTTATGTGAAGTTTAGTTTCATATGACTTTATTACCAATCGAAATTAAATTGACAAATAAATGGTTCGTTGTAGCCCGTTACAAAATTTAGCAAATGTGTTGAGGTGTGCTTGAATGTGTTGAGGTGTGCTTGATTGAACAACGCAGCTTACGAGTATTTCAGTTGTCATGGCAATATTTTCACAACAATGCAAATCAGAAATAATTATTGTTTGCAACTACAACAGGCCTCCAAGAAAAGTTTTAAAAGCACAAATTTTAACAATCCCCATTGTTTTTATAAAGCTGCAAAATTGTTCAAACACTTGAAATAAAGTGATGTCAACCAAAATTTTAGAAACAAAAGATGAAAATATTCAGTCACCAAAGCTTCATAATGTCTTGTTTGATTCAGTGATAAAATTAATAAAACCAACATTTAGCCGTTCGTTCCCACAACAATGTTTTGTTCATTGCTCCTCTATAACAATGCAAATGGAACCTTAATCTTTACAAGTGTTCAAATTTTGAGAAACAATTGGAAATTATAAATTATGCGCACGCTGTTGTACATGCAACTTACGTTTCGTGGTTGTGTGGAGTTTGCGACGACCAAAATTGACATGTTTTTCCTGTCACTGTCACAGATAAATTTCCAATATAACTCCGACCTCTGCCGTTGACACTGCCACGACAGATTCCTGCAATAAATGAAAAATGCATTGTTCGCCTTTTATGGAAACTTCAGTGAAAACGAGGACTAGAAAACACTTACTTGGAGTGAAGACTGCATGTAGTGATAAAGATTGGGGAAAGCATGATTGATTTTATAAAATTTGAATTAAACATAATAACCTATGAACTGATCTTCGTTGAAGCAAAACTGCTAAATTATATCTAAGATTTGTGGTGCACACGATTACGAAGACTTTTGTAGCATCCCGTCAACCCAACTGCTTTGTGAGCCACAGGCAGGACCGGTACTAGGTGTTTTTCCCCCCGAGCCTGGACTCCGGGGGCCCCGATATGTAATATATTCAACACAATCTTTTCATAAACAAAAGACCAATTAATTTTAACAAATGTTTATAAAAGCTATTTTCTACAGCGTCAACATACCTATAAAGCAGACTTACAGCAAGCAGACTCTAGGTTTCAGTATTTGTTACGTTTCGAGCAAGGAAAACGACTTCATCTTTTTAGAACAGGCTTTTTGTCAGGTTCTGTGGGAATAACGTTTCTAGGTACAATGTATAACGATTACGTTATTTCAGAAGTACCAACAAAAATATTGCGTGTTCACCACTAGGTATTCGTCTATCAAATTTTTGTCTCGTCTGGTCTGAATTTATTAAGAAAACACGCTATTGTTTCGACCTATCATACGACAATTGGTTTCAAAGGCAAAACAAGAACGGATGCGAATTAGAGATAAACAACATTAATAGAAAAAATTACTCATAAATGAAAAAAAGGCGTTTTTGAAAAACAGCGACCGGAACACAGAGTTCAACATTTATAATAATACTTTCAACCAAATTTTTAGAGGAAGTCACTTGAAAAACAGCCAAAACAGATAAAATCCACCAGAGCGTAAACTTAATTTGAAATGAATAATCCAATAAAATTTCATTGAGCAAGTATTGTATTGTATTTTGTAACGTCTTCACTCCCACACGCAAGGCGCTAGACTTTAGACATGCATCGCAGCAACAAGGAATACACAAACTTTCCGGGCAAGCCCGGAATGTGATCAGTAACTATATTATTTAAAAGGACTTCTAAACTTTATCATTCAAGGACAACATTTTCATTAAAAGTTAGGCTGTTTTGCTAAATTCACACCAGAAAAACAAAATGTCTGATTAATTTACCGAACAGTTGGTTTACGATTTTCCTTACTAGCAAAATAGCAGTGAAACGTCCATTACAAAACGATAACAAAAAAATACCATGCAAATAATAAAATACCTTGCTATATTAATAACCCGAATATAACTAGAAAGTATCACCTATCTATGGAATTTCTTTGAAAAACAGGAAAACACACAATAGCAATTTTCAAAATGCGAATAAATTTAGCGCCATCTTGTGACAAAAGTTTCTAAACCCTACTGCAAAACGAGTGCTCATGCGCTGAAATAGCTGTACTATCATGAAAAAGTGGTGTAAAGTGGTGAATTTTCATTAGACAACTCTGATGGAAGATACACTAATTATTATAAGGAAGGACTACGAACACGATTTCAGTTCATTGTGCAACGTGGAAACCAAATATTCCATTTTTGTACAGAGAAAGGACACAACACAGGTCTACACCATAATTCTCCTATATAATTTCTTACTAGTCTATACTAAAAATACTTACAATCAACGCGGTTCAAAGCAACGTTGTCTACACAACTACCAGCTTACTAAGGCAAACGCTTACAACAAGACTACCCACAATGCACTTCGCAATGAGCAATTACTAGCTTAGATAACAGGAAGCTATGGATCGTGTGAAGGTAAAATAAAATGAATTAACGTTCACACACCCTAGTTTTTCTACAAACGCGTGGAAATTGCAAAAACAGTTCAATTTTGCAATGTCTTCATTTTCAAAATTAATGCTTGTGTTTCTATGCTGACAGCACAAGAGAAAACTCTCAGTCATACTGTTCAACTTTCATAGCTTACTGCTCATTAAAAACAAACCTAGCGATTTTTTGTTGCTGCCTCCTCTGAAATTATGCGCTCATGCCTTGGCACATAACTACTCAGAGCCACGAACAAATCGTTCGAGGGGTTCAAATGGTTCCGATACTTCTTTTTACAATGACGTGGAGACGATAATCCAGATTTTCAAAAAACAATGTTATTGCAAATGGCACTAGAATAGGCAGGGCTTTTGTACTCAGTTGACAAATTTGCATGATTGAACACCAGAAACTTTCGAGTTCTGTAACATCAAACAGCAATCTCGCCATAAGCATTTAGACGTCACAATGCGCTTACAATCCCATCACCGGCCATATCAGCCTGGAAACCATAGTGTTAGCAGAAATAGCAATGCACATATTTAGCAATATTGCTAAATTAGTGACATGAGCTGGTATACTTGGGCTGGATAATGTTTTTTTAAGTAATAGCACTTGCACGCTTCCATAAATCTCGGCTCGTTTGAAAAAAGTACAGCCCAGAAAACACAAACTCTCACCCTCGAAAATCGCATTCCGCATCCCCAAAAATCTTGCTTCGGACCCCCAGGGGTGCGGGAATCCCCGGTTGGGAACTGTCGTATTAGATAAACATGGATGTTGAAGGGGGAAATTTATGAAATCAATTCTTGAGTCATTTTGGGGGCCCTTTGCATTAGGGCGGTCAGGAGTACGGGTAGGCCTTACTCCGGCCCTGACACGTAATATTTTTGCGGAGTGTCACAGAGCAGCAATCAGTCCCGTAACCAGGAGGGGCGCAGGGGGTGCGAAACCCCCTTTACAAAATTTTTCTCCCCCCTGAAAAATGTGTTGGACATGGTTTAAAACTACTGGATATAGTTTAAAAAATGTGGGCCCCTCTCAGAAAACTCTTCGCCCCGTCTGGTGTCCCAAGCTGGTTACGAGCCTGGTAGCAATGACTACTTGCTTCACGATGAGACAGTTTTGATGTCTCACTGCAATTTGCAGGGCAGCATAAGCCGTGGAAACTTCAGTGGATATTTGCAAGTCAAGATAGATCTCCTTGCAATTTACAATTTCTTGGCACATTGAGTCCAATCGCAAACTGCCTGTTGCAAGTAGTTTATCAGGTATTTCCACGAAATGGAAGCAAATATTTGCGTATGTTGCTTTACTTTGTTAACAATTTCTCTTTTGCTGTAATTGTCTAGATTGTGTAAGAAACAACACCTGTGTTCCTTGCTATAACACACAAATAAATACACGAGCTCAGTAACAAACCAAATGTCTTTTTTATTCTACTGCGATAGCAATTAATACTTACTTAGACACTGGGGGCCTTGTGCTCTGTTGCGACAAATATCGGTGTTTCGTGGACATTGATGTTGTGCGCATAAGTTTAATGAGCGTTCTGCAATGAAAATATAGAAACCTGACTAAAAAACGGGCAAGAAACATTCACTGTAAATTTTGGACAACTATTGCATTGAAAAACCTGTTATAGAGCTATAGTAAAACCCTTCATATTTCAGCAGTTCTCCTAACGTGGCCATCAGCCACTTCAATAACTGCACACATCCCCTAGTCGCATTGTAAGTGGCATAACTAAACTAAATAGGTCGACTAGGCAAGCTGGTACAACCTCCGTAAAAACAAATTCTCTGCAGCTGAGTGACAGAACTTCAATTAAAGAGGATAATCACTTTGAGAGGAATTATGATAATCAAGGTCCAGGCGAACCTAAACGAAGGAACAGGCCTACACGTCAGACGATTTTGGGAATATGTTTCTCAGGGGACAAGATTTTGAGCTGCTGCAGTTCGGCGGTCTTCTACCACATCTCTGAAATGAAGAAAGAGTCAGCCAATTTTTGGAATACCTGAGCTCTACTGACAATACATAATGTTTTTTCGTATAATACACTCAGAAAGACAGGGTGCCTGAAAAACCAGCGCAAGCGCCTTGTTTTGGGATTGCTAAAAAATAGCTGCAAACCGTGTGCAACAAGATGGCGCCATTTCTGATCGTGATCGTCTAAGTGACCCTGAAAATACTGCAAACATATTGAGTTTTCTCTCTTGTTAAATGCATGTCAGGCACGTTTCGGTTTAAAAAAGAAGATAACTTAAACATGTACGCTCTGTGAATGTTGCCATTTTTGCGCAATATTGGATGTGTATTGTGCTATGCTCTGGAACTGAGTGAACTGTCCTTTCCGATTTAGGATTGATTTACTTTCTCAAGAGAATAGTCGTTGGACATAAAAGCATTTGTGTATCAAGACCTTTCAACTGTTTCGAACCCAGCCCCCATCACGATGATATCTGCGTAGGACGGATGTTTTATGAGACCGGTTTGGTTGTATGAAACAGAGACAGCATCCTCTGCAAACAGCAGGTTATGTACCATATTAAGTTAATTTTATGACTTGGGAACAGTATCTTACAAGGTTCATTGATCTGCTTTCCGTGCGGGTTAATAAAAAAGACTTTCCCAATGATGCCATTATCATAGAATGCATGAGGAGGTAGCAGAAAAGAAGGTTTCAAGCAAAGTTGAGCTGGAACACAGCCATGTTTATCTTACTGATCAACACAATGGAAGACGACAGAGAATTTTGAAATAAAATGCTTGCTTTCGTGTTGTCATGCAATGACCTGGCAAGGCTGAGAGCTCCAAGCGGACAGCCTGTGTTTATCAAAAATGTTTGCTGACAAAATCAAAAGCTTCAGTGTAGACGTCGCGCAGCACTTCCACAATTGGTGCAATGAGAAGATCGTGTCCGCAGCAGATCCATTTGTGCGGAAACCATGCTGCGATTCAGATGAAGCCTCTCCGCGAGAGTTAGGATAGATTCCTGTGTTGTTGCTGCAACCTCCTTTGTTTTCACTTTTGTTTTTGTAGAGAGTGATAAATTTCGAAAAAAGTGTTCTTTCGTTTTTGGCTTTTCTTTTTCGTGGTGTTATGTTCTTCGGAAGCAAAATTTGAACGATTCTACAGCCTGTTAAAATCAAGCATCCAATATGACAGATAAAATCACATTTAAATAATAAAATTGCATGTTCCACAGGAGATATCACGACTTTGAAAAATAATTATGTGAGGCATCTAATTTTAACAAAATCAAAGATTTCAAAGAGCAATTGACATGGTGCTAAACTCCTTCAGTTTTTAAACCATTGCTCATGGTAAAGAAAAACTAACTACACACTTAATAAATATTGCATGTCTTTTTCCGAAAATATATCAACAGAAAGAGCCACGTAATTTATTGAATGAATATAGCCAGTCAAACCGTTAAGCGCTTATAAATAGTTTCCAGAAGTTAATAATATTTTGAATTTTTTTATTTGAAACGTCACTTGAGTAACTCATAGGATTAAACAAATCGAAGCATTACAAACGGCATTGCGCCCAAAAATGTAAGAAGTTTTTCAATGGCACAGAAATATTATGAATTGTTTACTAAAACACGACAGGTGAAGGTTTTATTTATTGTTGCCCTGATACTTCCATAGTAAAAGTCCTTCTAGGCTTGATCATTTCAACTCATAGTAATTTTCAATTTTTAACAGTTGCAAAAACCTGAATGCAAGATTAGGAAACTTACTGCAAGAATGTATGTAGCAGTCTTGCCTCTCAACGCTTTTAACTTTGGTATAACACCACGGTATGCTTGAACCATCTGGATTTCTGCAATAGTTCTTTATGAGGCCTGCACCAGGGTGCGTTTTGGAGGTTCTGAAGACAAAATATTAATATTGTTTTGAATATATTACGCTATAAAAGAGTACAGTTTCCGCGAATTTGAAATATTTGTTCACGTAATGGCACTCCCCTTAGATACCATTTAATGGTTTTAGTAACGCTTGTAAGCAATAAACGCAAACCTGTTGCTTGCGCCCTTGCACATTCAAAATTTTACGGACTCACTCGAGCATCTATAATTTGTAATTTTATTCCGTTCCTTAGGCAAAGAAAATGTATTTGCGGATCTCGCGATTAGGCTTGTTAGTTTCTGTTTCCGATCTTGCCACTTTGTTTGTATCAGAAAAACAGAACTCTAAATTTACAGCATGGCTCTAGGATAAAAAATAAGATATTCCATTTTGTTCATATTCTGTTTATTCGTTTTTTTCCTAATACTTTACAAATTCACTACTTTCATAACGTCACCCACTACATTCTGTTCGTAAATGTCACTAGCTCATTTTTGACAGTATGTCTTTACCTTTATTCCATGATGAGTTCAAACAACGCCTCAAGTTCCTGTTCCTTACATGTTTGCGTTGTTAAAAATCATGTTAAAAATGGGTTTTCCTTCAATTATTTTATTCGTTGAATACAGGAACTTAATTGGACAAAATGCAAACAAATACATGAAAAATACCCTTGGGGTCCTGGGGTTAATATGGCCAGGCAGTGTGCAAATATATATAAAGCAAAGCCTTATTATAATCTTCCTAACCGAAATTGGGAGTATTGACTGAAACCGTGTGGGAGTGAATGGAGATTTACCGTTTAAGTTTTTTTTTAGTCCAAATTCATGGAAAATTTGCTTTCAACAGGATGCAGCTGTGCTCAGTCAGTTTCGAACCCCTACCACCCTTTCCCTTCCCAGCGCAGCACAGAGCGCTGTTTAGCTAAGCATACTGTAAGCACAGCAGCTCCATTTGTTTCCTTGAAACTTCCTCACGTTTCAGCAGAGCTTCGCTCTCCGCTGAAGTTTATGGTATAGCATCTGACAGAACTTCGTTCTCTGTCTTAAACTGGCTTTTCAATCCGACAGAGCTTCACCGTCTGTCTTCAATCACGGTTCGGTTCGACAGAGCTTTCGTCGGTCGAAAATCGCCCTTCGGTTTGATAGAACTTTATTGTTTGTCAATTTCCACTCACAATTTCGTCAGAACTTCGCCCACCATAAAAAGTTTGCATCAAAGCCGGTCTGCCAGGCTTTCCTCCGGCAAATCTCAACTGTGACCGACAGAGGTGCGACACCGCATAAACTGTACACCTGCTTTACTGCGCAATAATCCGAGGGTATGTCCATAATACTTCGATGGCTCCACTCAGGTATACAAATTCGTTTGATCATTGCATAATAAGAAGCATCTTGCGTATAAGTACATCACTTTCAAGTGCTTTGATTACAAATTGGCCAGAGTTTTGACGATTTACTGTTATTTGTTTTTACACACGTTTCATGTAGAGGGCAGTCTTTAACAGGTGTAATCTTCATCGAAAACAAAAAGAATGACCAATTGATTAGGCGTGCTTGAAATCGATAAAATTTTTCAAATCTTGTCACCAACCTGTATGTACTTTCTTTCGTAATAGAAACTTCTATGACAACAGAAAGTCTCTGTGAAAACCTTTCTGGGAGTATCTACATTTTGACTAAACTTAACTACCACTTAAGGTTTTCACAGCTACTCAATGATATTTTTTCATATTGCTGTCAGCCAAACAAAAGATGTTATGCATGTTGTAGATTTGTGGAAGTACTTACATGTTGTTGTGCTTATGAGGCGTCTGCACATCCCATGCCTGGCAAGCGATGCCACTCTTGGTAACATTTTGCGTCCCTCTGTAATTTGCTCCGTCCTCCCTTGGTATCAAGCAATCTACAATACATTATAAGCAAAGTAATACAAAAGAAGACAAAAACAGCCTGAAAGATCGTGATCTTCAGAAGTATAGTTTAGCAAGCAAAGTTTTTTCTTTGCAACATATTTGATATGAATTAATGCTTCTTTTTTGCTACATGAGAAATCAAAACTATCAAAACTATTTTGAAGAAATATTTTAATTCCAAAATATTCCAAGATTGTGTTTTAATATTCGTCTCAGCGTTTGTTATATGATGATGCATTTTGATATTCTCAATAACTACGCAAGTTCATGTAAAACGGTATTTTTTCATTTTCTTACCGAAAAAAATGCAGCTGTTTTAAACAAAGAAATACTGTTACCTTGGTATAATAATTTGTCATTTTCAACAGTCAAAAACTCATAGAAGCATTATGTTTTACTTGTTAGCCTCAGTTGATATAGTTAAAGTATCAGAATTTTTACAATGTCCAGTAGTAAGGAAGAATTAGAGTCGATAAAAATGAGGTTTCGTGAAATCTGATACATTCAGCGGCAATCTTTCAACCGTTAAAAATGCAACAACTGTAAAAAAATTGGCAGCCTTCATAAATTGATTTTAAATTCTGTATTTTTTAAACCTTTTATCCGGTGAATTTTCCATACCAGTTGAGACTGACGTATCCTTGTATCGTCATTTCAATGAAAAATGATGAAATACTATATTCCTATATCATTTTTTCCATCATTCACATCAAGCACATCACAAACGCTTAAGTCTACTTGAGGCTTCCTGGCTTCTTTACAAGCAAATTAACAAAACTATTGCATGTAGGACCGGGGAATTTCAAACATTTTCTTTTCAGGGCGTTTGAATATTAAAAACATGCACTGTTAGTTAGTTCATGCCACAAACAAATTTTTGTGTGAACACTCTGCAATGTCGACTATACACACTGAGAAATTCGGCAAAATTGAAAAGATGCATTTTCAAATTTCATTTCTGTAATATGTCATTAGTATGAATTGAGTCTGTATTGATTTCAATAAATTTCGATTTGTAACTTCAGTTGCTAATGTAGCTGGCAATGGAAGATTTATCAGCATTGTTAAATCATTAAAACAAAGTTCAATTTGTTGTTTCCTTACCTTGAGTAGAACGCAAGCATTGACGACCAAGTGCTTCTTTACATTTGGGCACGGATCTGACTTTATAACTACTTTTCATTTGCTGCACTGCCTATTGTTATAATCGTACATATTTTCGCTACTTTATTATTAGTTTATCATTTGTGATATTTTTTTGCAGCAGTATTGATCAATGCTGATTTCAACAACATGTAAGCTTCTATTTTGGCAATTAACACATTTTCTGAATTGGCAAAACATCAAAATTAAAACTCACTGCCTTGAGTACTTACCACGAGCAGTGCAAGAATAATTGATGAACACATATTTTGTTACATTTAGACACACATCACCAAATACAGCGTTCGTTGCTGTAATCGAACAATTACTTCTTCCTTCACACGCCATCTGTATTTTTTGCAAAGCACCAGCTGCCCTGCAATTTATTTTCTGCAAAATGCTGCAACTGAAAACAAACAACATTTTATATTTCACACAAAGTCTTTCAACTTTTGCTACAGCAATACTTGTTGTTGAGAAATATCTCAGTTGGAAAGATTTAAATGTTTCGAAAAGAAAGAACAATAGTTTTAGTTAAACTTTTTACCACATTCAGGAGGTGCCACAAGTGGTTTCAGAGCAACATTCTTTCTTCACGGAGTGAAGTTTTTCTTTGTGCCGAGAGTGAGATTTGAATGGCACCAAGTACGGTTTGTCAAGGTTTCGGTGTGATCAGACTGGTCATCTAACCTTGCCTACTAACTGTGGAAGAGCGTGTTCTACCGTTTGTTCATACGTCAATTAATTAATATTGATTTGCTGTTTCTTTTGCTTCTTAAAAGTTATTCCGGTCAAACAAACTGTCATTTTTTACAAAGAAACTTAAGCGCACAGTAGTCAGGTCCAAGCAGAAACAATTCCCTAAACTAAATGAAGTACTTACCACCTTAAAAGGATTGTAGTTCCAAACTGTGTACTAGAGACGAAAGTTATTTACGACAAATGTCTCTAAACTAGGAAATGATTATTTACTTGTTCCCTTGGTTTCCTCCATAGAAAGCGTCATGAACCAAAATTAGGTTTCCAGCAGTGCACGTCAAAGTACGGTTTTCATTTTCACAGATGATACTTGTCGTTGCTTGAAAGCCTGAGAGAAAGCGTTGACGACAAAATACTTTTTCAAATTGATATTTCAGCATACGTGTTGATGCACATATGCATTTCAAAGAAGTTAATTACTTAAAAGAACTTCCAAGAGCATTTTCCTGAATGCTTTGTGCTATTGTATCGATGTTAAAAATGCAGCAACGTTGATTTCACACGAGCAAAGTAATCTCTGTTACACGGAAACTGAGAATGTTAAGTATAGCTTCTTGGTGAAAATATCAGTCAAGGCCACGGGCGTTAAAGGCATGATTCAGAAATTTCGGTAATTTTCACCGATGAGTCTTAGAATTAGGACCACAAAATATTAAAATTTCAGAAATGGTGAAATGTTTTCGATTATTCTTTTCGGTGAAATTAATTACTGGCAGGTATCGCATATCTGGTCATTCCTATTGAGATATATTTTTGTGTCTCCAATATGATGTATAAACGCAGTCACCACTAAATAAAACAAACAGAAAAGGTACAATCTTCTCAAAAAGAGCTGAAAGCACAAGCGACCACGATATTGTTTCTCTTTATTATCGAGAAGCACCTAGACAACGACATACACCTCTTCGCCAATTTCAAACTCACAGTTGTTCAAATTGTGATCATGAAACACAAATCGAAGTCAATACAAGTCACGACATCATCTGTTAATGCATTACTGTTAAGAGATACAGCAGAAGATGTCACTCTGCACATAGAAAATTACCACGTCAGCTACGCGTTACACTAAGCACTAAGGCATCCAGCGCATGGGCATTCACGGCTCGAAATCAAGATATATATGCTTATCCTACTCACACCTGCAAGGGAAGACTAACAAATTGTCGAGATCTTCTCGGCTGGAACACCTTGAAATTTTATGATGTCCCAGCATTGTGCACCTTTTACAACAGCGCTGGCCACTACAGTGGCCGGCGAACCTTCAATCGACCATATCTCTTGAGCGGATTGGGCTAGAGAGCCAGTGAAAATGCAAGAGACACCATAGAATCAAATGGGTCCAACAAAAATATACCTTTGCATTTGAAATTTTTCATAAAAATCCCTCTTTGTGCATTTTCTGTAGTGATTTTTTGGCAATTTTCAAAGAAAATCCAAAAACTCGTTCCCCGCATCCCGTTTAGCCTTTCCGATCTGGTTTTTGCGCTTCGCCGACGTCTGACAAACGCTAAAACACCATGTGCTCAGAAAAAGTTGGTTCGGGCTATTTTGGGGGATAATTAGGAGGTAAAGAAATGTGGGTTGGGCCGATTGAGCTCCAGATCACATTTTTGGGTCCTGAGAACAAAGTCCAGGGGTTAGTGACTTGGTTGGTGTCTTAAAATGTTCTAGGAGCTATTCTAAAGCTTCATATACCTTGATTAGCCTGAAGAAGCGGCTTGCCTGCGCACTTACGCACTAAGCTAAAGGAAGCTCCCTGTAGCTTTCGTGCTACTAGGGATGTTATGATTAGCGCGTCGCATGTAGCAGCCACCGCGCTGCTACATCACACCCCCTTCTCTCTTTAAGCGGGAGCCGCGCTCCGAGTGCTCTCACAGGCGAAGCCTCGTACGAGGACCGTAAGCTTTTGCGCACGACGC
>JGI24159J19872_10003438_pt1 | contig 19707 bp, 15 predicted proteins | sample Ectturendosymbi4_FD_19872 | JGI IMG/M metagenome (IMG submission 19872) | reverse complement strand
ATCGTTAGATCATCTGAACCTTCACATCGAAGCTTTAACATCTGTTTAAAATAACCTCCACCGTCTGTCTGGCCCCGCAGATGTGACCCTTGCTTTGCCAGGAATTGTAAAGTGGAAATAATTTTAAACAACTCTTTCCAGCACACTGTTGTTAAGCCTCATCCTGGATATTCAACTGCACTGCGACTCGCAACGGGTATCATAAAGTGTCTATTCATCATAGGTGTAGCCAGGGGGGCCAAAGGGGCCATTCCCCCGACGTTTTTTTGAACAAAATAATGTTATTCGCCTAAAATCAAACATTTTAGCCCCCTCAAAAATGTTTGCCTCCCCCCAAAATTTCTGGGCTGGCTACGCCACTGCTATTCATCACTCGTACTTTCGAATCTTGTGCGCTTGATGTATTCGTAATTTTTGCCTCTGAGCCACTACATGTTTTCCGGCAGCTCCTGCTCCCATCAACATCAGTGTTATCGTATCAGTCTTATCCCAGATTCATTTTTGTTTCATGGCACAAAATAAGCGGCCTGGAGCCCAACAGGGTTTGATTTGACCGTTGGGCATGAGCGAAATAACTGTCAACAGTTTCAATTTTGTTAGTGTCGCTGTGCACTCATTCTTCAAAATCTCATGCGTTTGATTTTCACTTCCCGAGTTATTTTTCAATCGACCACGTGCAAGTGCCACAGCCAGCAGAGATGTGCGGAACGGCCTTTTTTGAAATTCTGATCCGATCCGAAACAATCAGATCCGGTTCTGTCCTGATCCGAAAAGTTTTCTGTTTTTCAGAATCCGACCCGATCCTGATCCGCAGACAAGTTACATTACATAAACTTCCACTAAATTTGTTTTTGTATGGCTTTTTCCCGTACAAGACTTGTCTGTGTTCCTACCCTCTTTTAAAGTAGACTTTATCTCCTCGATCTTCAAACCACTCATCAACATGTTTTATCAAAAACATGTTTTCTAGCCTAATAATGTACAGCCGAAGTTTAATCTACAATTAATTTAAAACCTATTCAATCGTAAGTCTGATTCCACGTCTAACAGGCTTCTCTTTATCAAGAACGTTTCGCTCTGATCTTCAATCTACAACCTACACCCCTACAAGCACTGCTGTTCCACTCACTACCGTGTACTGTCAGTGGCTCTAGTCACTAGTAACTAGTTACTCACAGTCACAACCACTGCTAGTCAGAGTGGCTTACAGTAAAATTACAAACAACCATCGTGCACATCTCTGCTACCTAGTCATTACCACAGGGAGGAGCAACTAGATTTGCGATAAAATAAGGTGTGATGCAACAATTCTTTTGTTGCTGAACAACTGACTCTCTGTGGATTAGGACCTAACACCAAGGAAGGGTCGAACATTCATGCGATTCTTTTTCGTTTAACGCACGTAACTTGTTTCCTAGCTGTTTTGTCAAAAATATCCTACTTTCTTACGCTTGCATTGGTATGGCCCTAGCCATAACGGCCATATAGCTTCCCCCGCCCCGGACCCCTGGCGTTTGTTGTTTAACGTCTTGACATCAGAGGCGGCGGGAGTCACATTTTCGGTCTATTCTAAATTTTGTAATCCTGATCCGACTTAGAAGTGTTTTCAAATTTGAGACTCCGGCTCCTGTTCAAACTCCGCAAACCAACTACGCAACCAAAATGAAGCAATGTTTATAATTTAAGTAATGACAATTATAATGACCACGCAGACTCCTGCTACTGCCGAAAATAAAACGTGACTCCCATTGCAGGTCGGGTTTTTGAAAAAATTTTCACTCCGGCTTCGCATCCAGGTCCGAAACTAACGCAAAATCCTGTGGGTGTCCGTTCGGGCACTCCGGATCCGTGGCCACCTCTGCTTCACATCCACACACAACGAAGAGAAAGCACACAAGGTACTAATAAGGAACACAGAGATACATGAAAGAACCCGAGCATGGTTTTCTGGCGGAATACTTAGCTTTGCGAGTAATCGCACGGCGTTGAGCATTTGTTAGTAAACTCAACTTAATCGGTTAATCTGACATTTCTTGTCCAGGCCAGTTTTGAATGTGGAGTCACGCGTAACAGGGCTCAAGAGGGGGCACTGTGCCCGCCAGTGTAAACACGACGCCGGGCGGCAAATTACGTCTGAAAATCGAAAACCGTTGCATTTTTTTAGCCATTTCCAGATATTATCGCCTGCTGCACGAAAGCCGCCGCGAGAGCCGCAACTCATTGAGGACAACACAATGGGCACATTGTTAGCAAACCCTGTAATAAAGCCAGCATGTCCAGGGCCGGTGATGCAACCCGGAAAATTGTCCTGCTCGATTCTCGAATCACGTCTTATCGCACCCGCGGTCGTTAACGAGAAGCAATTGCAAAAGCTGAGATAAGGGTAATGCAGCCATTTTACACTTCTGAAATGGTGCCTGTGTGATTCCTGCACATAATCTGGCCGAGACACGCAACCTGCTATTAGGAGCCGTTGCTGTTATATGTGAACATCTTTGCTGAAGTAGCCTGTCGTAAAACTGCTTCTGTGTTGTGAAAAGATTTTGCCAAGTATTTCGACCAGGCACGTTGTGATGCAGCGAAATCCCCTCCAGCGATACGGGGCGTTTCAAAAATCTTTTCTGATTTGTGACACATATATCTGGGTATCTGTAAACTCCAAGCGTATGAAACTAACGAGATTTTTGCAAGCAAAAACAAAGTTATTCATAAAAATTACATTGAGGAATTCAAGCGCATGTAGGTTTTTAAAGGATTCCACACGTATTGAAGATTTATTTATAAAAATTACAATTATTAATCTAGATTTCGTAAACGAATTCACAAGATACCGATGGTCATCTAGATCGTTTTACTATATTCTTCGAAAGTTATGTGCCATTTCCAAATCTGTGCTGCAGCTGGTTCTTTTACAGGGAATTCTCTTACAAATGCACGCTGTGCAATTTTATTCGACTATGTTCGAGCACACCCTAACAACACTCAAAACGCATTTTCTATTGACGCGAATGCCATTGCTATACCAGAAAAGATAAACGCATGGAACCTTAATCGAGAATCTGTTTTTTTTTACACATGCTATTTAAAATGCCAGATTATTTAAAAGAAGTTGAAATATTTGGCCAAATGAAAAGATTACATAAAGGTGACAAATTGTTTGGCACAGCCTGACAATCTGCTTCAAAACAACGGCTTTCCATTACGCTCTCCGAATATGACAACGTCATAAATATCCTAAACTTCAGGGCACGAGCACAAGTCGTTGAAGCTACTCAACGAAAAGAAAGGAAAAAATAGTAATGAAAAACGTTTCAAGTTATTTTCTTGACAAAATTCCTGGGCATATACCCAGTTTGAGCTCGTGCATGAAGCCTTCATAAACATCACATGTTCAGCATCCGAACTTGCTTGTCAAGCTGAAAACTCAATAAATGCGAGCAACTAAGAAAACCCATTCCACAAAACCTGTGTCAAAACACATATCTCGTTTGAGTCGCTTCAAAAATGCAAGATACGCTTCGATGGCAAGTTGCGTTTTCTACGAGAGTTCGATTAAAACCTTACGCTGTTTGTTATCTGCAGCCTGTAGATAACGACAAGTACTTATTTCCATGCAAACAGTCGCGATCGACGCTTACAGCCAGAGAGTAAACACGCATCGCATCACAGCAAAAGACAGCAAAATGACTCCTTGAACGTTACAAAATAGTCGGATAACTGTGACTACTCGTATTACAAACAGGTACTGTACAAGGAGTAAGTGCAACTGACAACGCGGGAATTTCATTTCCACGCTCCCGTGGACTTTGTCGAAACCGTGGCGGTCAGCACGCAAAAACGATAGGACTTGTTTGTTGAAGTTGCTTTAACTGGTGAGTTCTGTTTTTTACTGCAGCATAATCCTCTGCTTTCGAGACAATCTGCGACATTCGCTGAAGCGATTCGTTTTTTTACTAATGATAACTTGATACTACGAGATTGCCAAAAAATTTTCTATCAGTTCAGTTTATTTATGCATCCCAACCAAGCACAAAATACTTTATCAGGAATACAGGGACAAGAAGCGACGGCCGCAGCTGTCATTTACGTCACTGCCCCTCTATCAGTCGTTTCGGTCTTACCAAATTCTTCTTTCCATATTCGCAACAGTGCGAATATGCGGACTACTTTTTGGTGAACGATCCAATTAATGATTGAACAAACCTAACCAGCCGTGTTTTTTCGCCAGTAGGCGCTAATCATCAGATCCCTGGCCATCTCTTATCAAAATCGTGGACGAACGTGAACACAGCTCTTAAACGCAATATCTCGCAGGGCGACTTTATCTCGACATTTTCGAAACGATAACGAATCCAGTTTTGGACTTTCAGCAGTAAGCCGCATCAGAAAGTCACCTAATAAAAAGTTGTGGTCGGGCGCTGATTTATGAATCAGAAAGCCACAACTGTCTCCCGTATCGCGTGACTCCAGGTGAGCCAACCGAAGCCTCGCCTGACGGAAGCGAGCACCGAATGTTAAACAGCCGCAAGTGACGCTGTGTGGAGACCCTTCGGAAACTTTTGCAGTGAACAGACTTAAAAGGCTTCTTCAATCAAACCGCAGGCTCGGGCAAAGGCCTCCTTGAATGGCTCCCGTGAAGAACGCTAAAGGGCTCTTTTCGCGGGAAATACAACGACACGATGAAACACACTCGCTTCAAGCACCGACACAACCATGGTGTCGGTGTCCGTTTTCAGCTGCTACACCGCGGCGACGGCCGCCAGGTGGGGGCATTTACAACCAGAAGTAATTTTAATTTTGAGAACATCGAGACCTGTACGTGTCGAGTAGAAGCCTCGTTCGCACTCGATCAAAACCAACCGTAACCTCAAATATTGCCCGTCTGGAACAGAATATCTGCTTACACAATGCGCAAGTATTTTTGCACGTTTTTGGCAAAATATAACAGATTGTTTCGGTTCAAATGTCCACTGTTGCGTCGGCAACTACGTTATATCCTCCTAACCCATTACGTTGTCCATCAAGGCATGAGTTTAAGAGCGCAAGTACAATTCCCAAGTATAGTGACGCTTTTGTGTGAATGTGTTTCCTTGCATGCAAGCGTGAAAGGGAGGGGTGACAAAAACTGTTGCTGGATCGTACGCGCAGGGACTAAGAGATTACACGATGCGACAAGACTCTTTTTTAACACTGCTTGCAGGAGGTTGCGTGCAAAATCATCGACTTTACAAAAGACAAAACATTCCACTAACAGCTCCAGCAAGATCCACGGGTTTGGTTGCTTGTCATAAAATAGCACTGATTCCGAAAGAACTTCAGAGCAGCATATACAAACACCTTACGGCTCATTGCAGCAAAACGCAAACTTCAACTGCCATCAATGCGTTTGCTTTGACCTGGCAAGTAGCGTTGCGAAATAAGAGCGTGCGACCCAGTAACACTTTTTTGCACAGAGAAGTTTATTCGGCCTTGAACGAAAGACCCCGCAATTGCACTTGATGCCTTTGGTTGTCCGTGAGCCTGATAAATGGAAATTGGCCACATCGCGCAATTTTTGCCCAGCAAAACCATAACGTATGAAACGAAGTCCCGCAGACGCGGTGCAAGCGCGTAGACTGGTTTCCGACCGGTTTCGTCACCATTCTTTTCGCCCTCGGCTAAAAAAGCGGTCGTAATTTTTTTCCGTCACGCTCGACGTAAGCAAAGCCCCTGCCGGCCGGATGACGTTTCGAGCACATTGGGAGTCACAACCGGAAAGGCTTGTTGCGCAGTCACAAAGTGTTGGACGGCACCCCGGTCGGCGCGCGAACACTGCAAGCAAGTTCTTTTTACCCGCCGCGAAAGAATCCAGAGCCAAGTTCACATTTCAACACCTCGTAAGCCCGGCACCGAATTCACGCAAGTCTCACGATTAGCTTCGTGCGCTCCGCGTGTCTGCCGTCCTTGTTATTACGCAAACGCGGTACCACGACATAAGGGCTTTATTCAGGCAGTGAACTTTGCCAAACGTTGAAGCATAAATTGAAAAAGATTAGGGCTTTGCTTGTGAGCTCAGCCACTTGTTGCGCAGTGGAGTAGGACTACAAAACGCAGAAGTTTTTTAACAGTACTTTTGCGCCTTTAAATGCCATAAAACACCTACCGTGTTCCAAGGTGCACGCCAAATGCATTAGCACAGTTTGTTTGATTTTTTGCTTTTTGATTTTCTTGCAAAAATTTGTACATTTCGCGCACGTTGTCCACGAAAAAATGCTATTACAGCCAAAGAGACCACCGGCGACAGTCAGCTCGCACATTTCCTATCAGTCCGCAATAACACTTCTTCAAACGTGGTATACGGTGTACACGTACCCTAGCATGCACCACAACAGTCGCAGCGGGGCATAAGTACGAAGAGGTGCATAGGGGGGGTTAATCACGAAATCTGTAAATGTACATGTTGTTAAAAGTGTTTACAGGGATATACCGTGGCTGAAACAAGGGATGCAGCCATGAAAAAGTGATTTTTCCGAGTGAAGAGTGTTTCATTAAAAGGCAATCTTTCAAAAAGCACGTTACCCATATTCAGTGTTTTTAAGGCGTTTGAGAGACGGAAAAGGCCTCTCAAAATTTTCCAACGGTCTCTCAGAATACAAGAGAACCTCGCTGTGTAACCTCCACTAAAATACACTAAAACCTCTCGACCATCTCGGTATTTAGATAAAATAGTTGCGGTCTCTTAAAATGTCTTTGCGGTCACCAAGGTTGAACCTTAAACAAAACTCTGCCCATATTTGCGAAGGTTCATCGCTGCATATCACCTAATGCCTTACAACAAAGTTTCTCTGTTACGTCATAAATCAGCTGTCGCGTCGCTTATGAAAGAAGCAGACTTAGCATCAATCAGTCACTTACTCATCTTATTAAAGAGTGTACATTTCGCCTTCAAAAAGACGCCGCGAGAACCCTTGGGAATTTGCTCAATAGTCCATTCTGTGCCAAATGTAATGTTAGATCAATAGTGTTCAATAAGCAAACTGTTTTTACACGTCATTTAAATGAACGACATTCCAACTTTACAACTTTCCATTGATGATCCCACAGAAAATGAAGAATTACTTGATCTTAGGACAGATATATGTCAGAAAGTGGGGTGAAAGGGCATGCCGTATGCTGACTTTGAATATAAAAAACTGTCCGAATAAGAATGTAAAACCATAGCTACAAAAGCAAAATGCGTTTTCAGTAGCGATAGGGCAGTGCCGCTGCTTTTACTGAAAATTAAGGCAAGCAGTAACTTGCCATTTTTGTATCTCTAAGGCGGCGATGACGAAAGTATCACAAAATCGTGATGCGTTGTCATTGACATCTAAGAGTTGAGCACGCATCTTGTGTCTGTGTCCGTTTATTTTATATTTTGCGTCAGGTTAACAAAATCTACTTTCTTGAAAACGCTGACTTTCTCTCTACGCTACCTCGCATCTCAAAATTAGTTGCTCTTAAAAGAAACGGCATTTTCCAGCCTCAGAAAAGGGTTTGACGAAAATGTAGAAGTAGCGAGTTACTTCCTGTTTAAAGTAACGATAACATCGCTGATTTTTAGGGAGTAACGGTAGCCGCAGCCGCCCTTCAATTATCGGCTGCCCATCTCTCAGTGAACGAATTTTTCAACACATTTTCGCTCTCTCGGAAGGAGCCAAAACACATTAGCCTTTTTTTGTTCCCTTTCGCCCATAGTACACTTTAATTTCAATGTCCTTAGATGCAAGGACATTTGAGCAGATGTTTGAACTTTTCATTTCATACTGTATACTCAGAGGTAGACATCAGCAAAACAGGTGGAAAACAAACGTTTTGATGCGGTTGGTAGGCTTCATCAATTTCAACGTTGCACGAAACCAAAGCATCGCTTCTGCAGAGTGCACGAGAGAGAAAAGTTTTAAGATCCGTGGTCTACAACACAGACTTTGCTCACACACGCGGCAACTAGGTACACACTGACGCTCCTCAAATGTGCTGCGAGTCTGCGATTCTAGTCGGAAATTTGCATTTCTGCGGAACAAGTGCTGTATTTACAGCAGGCCCGAGCAATGAACAAGGCGAGTGCAAGATAATGCGATTATGCGCAGGCCGCAGGAAATCCTTATCTTCAGTGGATCCGCTGCTCGGTGCTCGGAAAGTCGCTCAGCGTTGAAAGAAGCTCGAAGTTTTTTCATTTACTCTGAAAACGACGTTTGCATGAAAAGCGCCATGACTTCCATCAGCATGACAGCAACACTGACATGCAAAACGAGGACGTCGTGTAGGACATAGGCGTTTTCTACTTCTGCTGTCTCGCGAAACATATATTTATAGCATTTATCGTTTTCAAGGCTTATTTGAATGCCGTCATTTAGCACCTCATGGTTGACGCTTCCTGCGCTTCCGCTATTGTCAAACGGTCGGTTCATGTCCAGAGGTACGGCACCTTTGAAGAAGTGTTTAGCGCGGTAACCAGACATAATCGCGGTGAAAATCCTGCCGGAGTTTTAATACGAAGTGATACGACGACGAGTAGAAAATATCGAAAACGGCTGGACGCAGTCATGCGATCAGTCTGTTTTCGAAACTTAGTCAAAGCTCTAAATTGCTACTGTAGCCTTCTCCCTTGAACTTCCTTTCTCTTCCAAGCAAAATCACATTTGCTTAAAGCACCGGAAGCGTATCCAAAAGTCAACAAAGTCAAGAGTGGTTGATTTGTTTGTTTTTAATTGCAGCAGGGATGCACATGTTCTTGCCTTAAAACACTGATTTTCCATTTTCTTAAACAATTTGGTTGAAATCGGTCACATCGGCCAATCCCGAATGCGATTTTTAAATTCTCGGTTTCGGACCTCGTATCCGCGAAGCCGTGCGATTACCCTCCTCCTGTGCTATGTTTCGCAGGTCTGGAGATAATCAACTTTCGCCGGATGGTACGCAGAAGAATTTTCAAATGGATTCGATTCGATTGCTAATCTGATTTACCCACGAAAACTTCAAAGCAACTCTTGCGCAAAGTATCTCTGCGTGATGCTCCCATATTAAACTGCGCCAGATCACGTGATACAACTACTAGCACTTTTGCACGCGCATAGGTTACGTTTCTACATCATCATTCACGCCGTGTTTTTGTATATTTATTGCCTTTCTTTTAAAAAAGAGGACATTCATTAAATGTTCAAAACAACAGACATGCAGTGCGCTAGTAAGTAGCAAAGATTTCTGTATATTTTGTAATGAATTCTCGGCTTGCCTTGTACTTTACTATACCAACCCAAATCATGTCTCGATGAAATCGTACAATTCTATATTAAAGGAAAATGCGCGAACGTTTCTGGTGCTGTGTCTGCTTGATATGCCTGAGTAATATTGAAATGAAGTTTGCAACGGTGGATAACAAAGATACCACAATCGTTCGTACTCGACCTAAGATTTAAGCAGTTAGGAGTTATATGCCGTTGGCATGATGTCGCATGGGTCGTCATGCCTAAAAGACATCCAAAGTTTTAAAAATACGTTTTTTAAACTAAACTTTCTCGATGCCCCCAATCGCAGACAGTCAATATGTGACGGAAGTTTGTTCCAACTGTGGTGCGCAAAACTCGAGGACGGTTTTTGCTCTTCACTTCGAAAAATATACCTTAGTCCCAGCCACAAACTTTGCAAACACGGAGCCTCTGGGTGGTTCGGATGAGCGTTTCTACAAACGCAACACTCTTCGCGCCCGAAACATCTTGTGACCGTAGCTCCTTCAAATCGAAGTTGCGCTTTTACTAGGTCTTTACAAGTCTAGGTATGTTTACTGTGTGCAAGCAAGGACGTGTGTCTTGGAAAATGCCTAGTGATTCTACAGTGATCGGGATAAACTGGATGTGCAGAAAACCATCTTTTCAAAGTGCAAAAACATGATTGCACAACCTTGTCACTGTTCTCAAACTCTTTTCTTTTAAATGTACTGAAGTAAAAAGCAGCCTTACAAGACTGAAGTCGAAATCTGACCTTCACCTCGTGCTTGTAACAAGAAATCACCGAAGTTTACGACGAAGATACTGCCACTATGAAATACGATTGACGAGATCCTTGCTTACCACGTCATATAACATAAGTTATCGATAAACCTGTTTTTCTGCGGTCAGGCGGTGGGACAGCCAAGACCAAGTCAAACAGGACCAACCCAAAGCGTCAAATACAGACGATTAAAAATGCAAACAAAAACAGGAGCTCATTCGCGTGCGCCAATCAATACCGTCAAAATATTAGCTAAAGAAGTCTCGTCAAAGCGACAGGCGGGCACCAGGTTGAAAGGCCGTGTTTTACGCAGACGCAGATGTAGAGGATGCAACTGAAAGAGAGAACAACATGCAACTTTTCCATAGGCATTTGGTGTAAACGAAAAGGCACGGAAAAGCAGTATGTTTGAAAAACAGCATTAACAACAAAATTCAACCTCAATGCAACGATGCAGATGCAAGTCTGCCAAACAGACCATAAAATCCAAGGTGTTTCACAGGTGAGGTCTTTTCAAAGACGCGGACAACGAATGAGCAAAGTACCAATACAAATTCAGCGTAAAACCGTTAAACCAAGATATAATCGTCTTTGCAAAGCAAATCTCCAGCACGAAAGGTCTACCTCACAATTTCCGCAGATTCGCAAAACAGGCAATTGAGTTTCGCAACTATTCTATTGGTAAATATAGACGGTGGGGTAAACCGAGGCACCGCCTTGTCCTGACCGTTGAGACTGAGAGCTTGATTCCGACGGGAGTCTGGTTTTTCATCCAACAGTTAACTGACGCATTTTTTCAGGTTTATCGAGAGGCAAAATGATAAACCGGGTTGAAGGCTGGAAATATTTTTTTAAACTGGTTTTCGACGTAGACCTATTTGATTAGCAACGTTGAAAAATCTCTTACAAATATTTATATCGTGAACTAGCCAAATCTATCGCCGAATCATGCGTATTGCTGAAACGGTTGGAAAAAGTTGGTTCGATGCTTTTTTCATTGTCTACTGCCTTCGGTTGCTCGGTTCTGAGCTTACTTTCCAGTTCTCGCAGTTCGCCACACAGCGCGTTTCTTGCCAAGTCCAGACCGGCTTCTCGCCGCCACCGCCGCTGTTTCTTGGAAGGATGCCATGCTCACGTGAGGTGTGTTTCGCCAACTTTTTCGACGCAGGCGCTGCCAACAGCAAGCTTGATCCAAAACATCACCGACTTATACATCATACGTAGTTGCAGAGAGTATTGTGGATCAAGGCACCATAGACTTATTGCACTGGTTTTGATACACTTTTTTTGCATCAGCGGCAATTGTAGTTTACAACCCATTGCACAATAACTAAATTTGTTCTTTTCGTGTCGTTCAGGCAAAACTCTGCGGCCATGACTAACTTTGCCTTATGCCCAAATCTAACGTATAACTTTGCAGAGGCGTATTGATGCAGCTGTTTGCCGTCAAGGCGGTGCATGGCTTAGAAACTTTTTGATCGCTGCAAACAATCTTCAACTCCGCCAAAACAAACATATTAACTTTAGTTACTAAGGGCGTCTCACTTCCTTGGTCCGGCGCTGAACACCAGCATTATGCAAGCATGTTCATCGCCTCGTGACCTGACGCGAATTTTTGTCACAGTTTCCTGCAAACCATAAAACTTCATTCGTGGCGCAAAGCTACTTTATGGTTCAAACAAGGTCGTCGTGAACAAACCGATTTTGACAATTTTGACGAACTTCGATTCTATCACAATTTCCCTAAATGAGCAAATGAGCAACGGCACCGATACGTAGGTTCAGGAATTCTTGACTGATTTCGGTAGACACCACTTTTTCAATACCATTAGTAATGAACTTATTGAGTATACTTGAAACAAACATCAATGTTTCAGATTTATACATTTTACATAATCATGGAAAATCTTTCTCTCGTGGCTGTGACTGACAACATTGGTGGTGTGGAGAGAAAAGCAAAGATTTTGTCACAACAGAAACTTCTTTTCTCGAAAATTAAGAACTACGCAAGAAACTGATAGTTGATTGTAGGCTTAAGTATTTTTTACATGCTTTTATGAAAATATAAGTGAGCATAAGGGGTGGATCATTCGTTGCACAAAAATTGAACTAATTCTCGATTGATACATATTTTCTGTAAATGTTTCGCTTTAATAGTTTCACTTTGATATTTGTCTGCAAGCGCCTGGTTTTAATATCATGACTGAGGTCGACATCACGCGGCCCACGACACTATCAGTAAAGTTGGCACGTTCATTCAACTAAAAAACAAAGCAAGTGTCATTGTTTATTCTTTTTCCCTATAAAAATAGTAGTATTTAGATTATTTCAAGTATATCTTTAGCTCGCGAAGTTGCGATGCCTTATATTCTGAAACCAACACATCAAACCTTGCATTTCACTGATCCTTTGTTTACTTCAAACGCAAGGACGTGCGAGCAAACAATAAAGCGAAGACAACAAACCCTCAAGTCTCTACCAGTTTATGTGATGTAACGAAGCGTAGCACAGTTCTATGTCAGGCAACATCTCTCCAACACCATTGATCTTTATTACCGCGGCAATCGGACTTCACATGTGACGTACTTGTCAGAAATAAGACTAGGCAGAAGCCCTGTTACTGCTAGTGCATGACTAATGAAGATTTATCTCTAGCAATGCGAACAGGGGTTGTTTGAAATCAGCCTTAGAACATGCGCTTCTTAATATTCAAACTGGCTTCAAAAGCTGTTCGTCGCAGTTTTGGTACAAACTGGGCAGTCTCTCTTTGTGAGAGCGATGAACACAAGTGTTCCAGGAAAAATTAACTTTGTCTTACAAACACGCAATCGTATTTCTAAGCTTGACTGCGCTTTACAAGGGTATTTATTTGCAGTAAACGTCTATATATGCAGCAGGCAACTCACTTTTTGATGTATTTAATACTGTGGTTTCTCTCCCAATAGCACTGTGTTCTTTCACAGGTTATCAGTAAATCTAGGATCACAAGCCATGGGATTAGTGTGATAATCATATCAAACCAGCTTCTGGATTACTGCTAACCTATTTGAGTGGTTATAAAAAGTCGCTGGGAACGTGTGTGGTCCTCAGAACGAATAAACAGCGATCCCAAGTTTAGTCTTCACGACAACCAATTGATCTCTTTGTGTGTTACTGCAGCTTAGTGCACCAGAAAAAATTGGCCTGGTTCGCAGAAGCTGTTGCACATAAGTGTTCAAATCATACCACGATAGCATGTAAAAGACGAAAAGATGTCTTTTGAAAATCGATATGTCTATGATAAGAAAGTTCGCGTTACCCAGTCACAACTACATCCCGAGATTAAATTTTCGACATTCAGTGGGCGTTTGAACAATGAATACGTAAAACTCTGCAATTCAAAATACCTAAAATTTGCGAAACGTGGTACGAGTGGATATGGGTAAACGTGTCAGAGGCAAATCCTTATCTTTTTGACTGAGAAGATGCATTGTTAAACAAACAATCAAAACGTGGCGTACTTGAGAGAAAAATTACATCGTTGTTAGCGGGATATGAATGGAAATGTAAACCACTCGTTTGATTTCCACCAGACCTCAGTTCAGTTCAACAGAAAACTAATATAAAACTGTGGAACTGACGGTCGCTGACCACAAACTACTTTTCTGAACAAGCAAAAAATTTTAACGGCCAGTTGTTTTCCCTCATCGCGCTCGTTCGACAAATTTCCTTCGCCTAAATGCGATAACTTGGCTAGACCAGGTGTCCATCTGATAAACATTAAGCGATTTTGCTCAACAAGCAGTTGTTACACATGAAACGAATCAATGAGCTGCTCACTGCTACGTGCACCGCTGGTGCGCGTGACCTGCCGCTTAGCTGTCTCACCCTACAAATCACTGGCCGGCAACTTCGTCGCGGTCGTGAAACCAACCTCTGTGCCAGACGTAACGTCAAGCTCAGTTACGCGGCGGCTGATCGCAGACTCCGCAAGCGAGCTGTGCCGCATTGGCCCAGACGAGACGAAAAAGAGCGGTCGACGTCTCGCAAGCCAGCCTTCTGAAGACACGTTCTGATAGCCATGCTGTTAGCTTGTCGCTGACTGTTTGGAAATGCTGAAATCGACAAAATTAGACTTTTCTTAATGTTTTCCTACTATGCTAAGAAATTTTGGTAGCTTCATAGTAACTCGAAGGTGCACAGCTATTGGAAGCTGGTAATTTGGGGGTAGAGAAAAACGTTTGATCCATCTATCTAAAACAAAAGGTCTGAAGTAAAATATCTCAAGTGTTTTAGCTTTTTTCCTGAACAGTTTCGACATGGACATTGTCCAGATACGCCACGCCTAGCTGCGCCTCTGCGTTTTTTGATTTCATAGCGTTGGTGACGCACGACAGGCGCTCAATCCCACATTATACACCCCAAGGTTTGAACAAGTACAGTAAAGGTTTGGTAGTTTCTCAAAAAACATTTGTCGAAAAAGGCAGCTTCAATCAATAAAAGTTGTTTAGGCTTTGGATTTTTGTAACCATTGTGCAAGTTGTGCACGTTCACAATTTCCGAATACGAACCGCTTGTATTCTGAAAAAAGTTTCATTTAGCTGTTTGTGTCAGTAGTTGGAAACTTCTGGTTTCAGTGATAAAATATACTTATTTGGGATTAGTTACTTCCAAACGTTTGAAGGATAATGGGCTGTAACTTTCCACAGACAACCACAGAACAAACCTATAACCACTTACGTCGCTGCCACAGTCAGAAGCAAAGCTCTTTACATTTTAATAAGAAACCTATTTGTTTCGGGCAAATGCAAAAAAACTAGCGCTTTTGTAGAAGGTTGTTTTCGTAGGACCTACACCACTTTCTTCACTTGATCTCTTTCAAAACGTATTTGAAAGCACGGACCTTGTTCAATTTGGGTTGTAGTTTTTACACTAGAACAATGTTTCACAACCTTATTTCGCGGCCCACTACGGTTTGGATAAAAATGTCGCGATCCCCTCCATTGTTGACAATAGCTGTACGTCGTCTTGATTTCGCGCTACTTTCAAAACAAACTTGTGTTGTAGCGAGAAATTGATCCGAATGCGGTGGCATCATTCTCTGGTTGTTATCGTTGATGCTATCATCTTTTAGCTGAATAAGATGTTATTTTAAACGCACTAATAGCAGTTTAAATACTTTGTCCAGCTAGCTGCGTTGTCCACTTGGAGACATTCCCACGCCCCACCTACGGGTCGGTCCCATGACCCACTTGCCGGGAAACACCGGACGTCAATATTTAAAACTTTTAGTATTGGAAAATTTTGCGTGATTGTTTTCACTATAAGTTATGTCGTAAGAAGTTCGGTTTCTTGCAGGTGAGATACCATAAACTGGTTTCCTGATATATGCTGGTTCAAACTGGCAAGAGACTTTGTAGGCGAAACGAGGCCGAAGCAAGTCAAGTGGTTTGTCGGTGTGGTAATCTCATGTACCATGCGTGATGGAAGGCAAGCTTTGTTTGGCGCGAAATCGTCAAGCCTTTTATAGCAAAAAAAATAAACGTGATTCACCGTTTTCCGATTAGGAGTCCTGCTTGGGTTGAAACTAATTGGTGATAATGACTAGCTTGTTGGAACTACTCGTTCTAGACGTCTGGAGACGCCATCCAGCATAAAAATTGTTTGGGTCTTACCGAAAAAGTCAACTTTCAGATCTTATTGAATTAAAAACTTCAGTTAATTATCCAGCGTTATGTAGAGAAATCCCTACGAGTATTCCATACCTTCCAAACCTGCTAATGGCAATCGGTAAGACCATTTTATACTCAAGTGGCAATACTGGTGCGTTTAGCAATACCGGTACGTTATTGCTAGTAATACCAATACCGGTACGTTTTATTTTAAAGGTTATCCATTGTCATTCCTGGGAAGTCAGCAGTTCATCTCAGATTTGCCAAGCTCTCCTTCAATCGGTGGTCATTCCGTAAGTTATGTTTCACCCACAGTCTAGCTTAAGGTAACATCATAATGTTCAGACCACATTTATTGTGATGATCTTGCTAACGTGCTATATCCAGAAGTGCCGAACTTCGATATCCGCGATGAACAACTAACTGTCTTGATTGTTGAACTTCCTGTCGAAATAAAAAGTTATTGCAGTTATTAAAGAAGCACTAACAATGTCAGCATGATTGAAATATGAAAGGGTTATTGCTCATTAGCAATAGATCACACAAGAACCGTAACAGTAAATTCAGGATATAATTTACAAGCTCCATTTACAAAACTGTCAAGAGAAAAGTACAAGGTACTTCTAAAACCATGATTAAAACAAGCAGTATAGCAACGGTTGAAACTAAAATTGTTTGCGTAGGTAGATAAATGGCACAGATAAACTATGATCTCGCATGTAGATACAAGAAATATGAAAATATTATTTCTAACATTAAAACATAAGTAAAAGTATGCACTTTGAGAATAAGCTTAAAATAAATAAAAGAAATACCGGGAAAATATCGAAAATTTTTCATCAAGTCCAAAACAATTTGTCTATCCTTCATTTGACTTCATATTCCACCATTGGCTTTATATTCCACCAATTCATTTGACTTTACATTCCACCACCAATGTATCTTCAGATTAAAATAATAAAAATTAAGTGATACTTTTTACAGGTGTAACTTAAAAAATGGTCTAATGGGCCTCACATCACTACGCCGTGGCACGGAGCCTCTACATGTAATACTTACCATGCTGTGTGCGTATAGTAATCGTGTTCAACTTCAGAAATATCTTCTATATGACGTAAATTACTANCACTGGACGTGGGACAAATTTCAAGTCTACTGTCCCATCATATGTTGTGGGCAAGCCTCATACGTTTTGATTCTGTTTGAATAAGAGCTGATGATACTTACCTAGTAGGCGAAATATATACTCTGGTAAAATCTTATAGTGTCTGATTCTGGGCTGTGAAAGGATTCCTTCCCATAGATTGCGAAAATTCTGATAATTTATATGTACACATATGTTCTCCTAAGTTTTTTCAAATATTTTTACGCGAAACATAGCAAATGGCTACATTTTGCAAGACGCTTGAGCAACATGAGATAAGAGGAAACGCCAATAAACTATTTGCAAGTTATTTAACAAATCGGTCCCAACCGTTTGTGTATGTTAATGACGTAAGTTAATTACCATAAATCCAGAACCCTCTGTCTCGTGGCGTTCCTTAAGGTTTAGTTCTTGGCTCGGTGTGATTTGTTTCATACATTGATAATTTCCGAAACGCATCAAATTTGAAGATTTTTTGCTTTCTGACAACACAACTGCATAGTTCAATCTGATAAAGAACATTGGTAAACTTGAAAATAGCGTTTCTAATGAACAAACCAAGTTGAACAGTGGGCGCAGCCTGATGAATTAAATGTAAGTTTTCAGAAAACTAAATTTTCATTTTGTCAAAACAAACTTAGCACTCACTATAACTTGCTGCAAAGAAAACATGATGCAAACATGCGATAAAGAACCTGGGAGTTGTGATGGATCGTATCTAAAATGGGATACCAAGGCTGCGCATTTTACAAAAAAATTGCAAAGGGCTGTCGCAGTGTCGCAAGTTATCTTAAATCCAGCCCAGTTTGGACTTATCACTATTAGGGGGAGTATATTTTTCCGTAATAATTTACAGTCATCTACAATACAGCATGCGTACTTCAACATCTTATAATTCTACAATTGTACATTCATAGCTAATAATTTGGTTAAGGTTGATACATCTTTGACAACAGGGTCATAAACCTAGCTGCAAAGTAAGCTATAACAAGCATATTTAATTTCGACTCTCCTTCCAAACGCGCTTTCTGCACTGGAAGGGAAATAAACATCTGTCTATCTCCCTTACAATCAGGCTATCTTATTCCTGATTTCGGAATAGTTGGTGACACAAATACGACAGCGCATTCGTTGGTAGAAAATCCCTTGCAGCCATGAGGGCCGCAAGGCCTCCGCCGCGAATTAAAAGTGTGAGCTCTTTCATGCTAAACAGTCCAAAATCATACGGTTAAGCCGGGTGTACAGTATTTGCTGGTTCGTGTTTCTTATTTTATACTATGATACGTTCACGTGCACAAAACTTTATTGGACAAGGTGAAGTTACAGAAAGAAACAATGATGTGTTTCCTCTTTATGACTGTAACAAACGTCATGTTCAAGTAGGAAAGCAAAAGAAACTTCGAAACGCTCAGATGTACACACAAAACCGACATATAATAACTGGTCTTGGTCACGACCGTAAAACCATCTGTGAAGCTAACGTGCTACACTTTGCAAATAAAAGTGCCACTTCTATATTAATATAAAATTAAGTTTCATGCTTGTGGCTTTATAAAATTAATTGTATATACAGCCAGTGGCGTACGCAGAAAATTTTCATTGGGGGGTTTCATTCAGTGGCATATAGTGATAATTTGCTCGTGGTGTGCGGTCTTTGTGACGTCACAATTTGACGTCACATTCATGTTTCCAAACCAACGCTTTGGCGAAGTTTGTTGACATAATATGCATATTCTTCTACACCCGCTCCCTTATTTTATGTGTCATTGCACTGAATATGAACTATCAGCGCTCCAAGTTTCAAATATCGCAGGAAAATAAACTCATTGCTGCGACACAGGAGTTCATAACTGCAAATGTTTGGCTACGTGTTGAAAAAGGGAGTAAAACACACTCATAACTGCGTCAGAGCAATTTACAACTGCAAAATGAGGCTGCGCTAATGTCCCGTCGAATACGAGCAGTCGAGCATAGGTGTGCACCTTGACTGGCTGGCGCACACCCCAGTTTGAAAGATCGAATCCTGCTAAACTACACAACAGGGCTGCCAACCTGTATTCACCAAAAAAAGCCATACCTTGTCCCAAAAAAGCCAGACAGCAGTTGTGAGGCACATGTACATGAAGCATGCACAACCCAAATACAGTGGACATTAAAACTCGTCAAAAACATTGATATAACACAAGTCAATGTTTAGAAGCATATTCTTTTTCCGTAATTACACTGTCGTGCATTTGTTTTTTATGAATAACATCGATAATTTTTAGGGCAACACAAAAATTTGTGCAATATTCTGTGCACGCTGCATGGTAATAGACCCTCATCGCAAGAGATTAGTAATGAATATGCAGCTCAGACAATGTTTTGCCAGAGCCAAGCCTATCCGACTGAAAACAAGACAGAAAATGTCAGAGTTTTTTGGCTTTTTTTCAAAAAAAGCCAAAGGTGTTAAAAAAGCCAGAATTTCAAAATCTGGCTTAAAAAGCCAAATTGACAATCCCATCTTGCGACCGGAAATCCCGAGCGGCATGTGCGCAAAGCTTCGCACTGTGGCAGCAAGCAACAATGGAGTTCACATGCCATGATCACTCCATTATTGCTAGTTCGCGCCACATATATGTAGGGTGTTGTTCTTCACGTACATCCCGTCCGTGGTGAATTACACATTTAACGCAACACCACTGGAGAGGTTGCAACACCTGCTACACAAGAATTGAGAATGTGCATAAAGTGCGTAAGAAAACTTTCAATTTTTTGTTATGTGTAGAAGTCAAGAAAAGTTGGTTTTCCTTTTCCCCTGCTGATATATTATGAAATGCCTGAATGCTTCTATGTTAAAAACTGCTGTTTTGAGCTCGTGCAACAGTTCTATCATGCTACAGAATTTGGTAATGTAGCCAATAC
>JGI24159J19872_10003437_pt1 | contig 19709 bp, 10 predicted proteins | sample Ectturendosymbi4_FD_19872 | JGI IMG/M metagenome (IMG submission 19872) | reverse complement strand
GGAAAATCAAAGACGCAGACTACACTTATTGCGCTGATTAAAAATTGCCATTGAGTTGGAATGCTTAAATATGGCAATTTTAGTGGGAATTTTAAAACGCTTTAATAGAACTGCTGTTTTTTACCAAAAACGAAGTTATTGTTTTATTTTTCTGTAAAAGGAAGCTTTGTTTCTTACAGGTTCGCTTTCTTGGTGTAAAACGCCGAGGCACTTTGCCAAATTTCAGCTGCACAGCACCATTGTTCCTAGTCTACCTCCATACTCGCTGTATACGATGGCAAAGGCATTCCTCTATTGATCATCCCAACCAAAATCTAATCATCGTAAAATGTTCGTTCGTACTTGGTGTTTAATTTCATCAGATTTTAAAAGAAGAGCGACTGTAACCCGAAGTAAGAAGCACCTGGCGTTATATAGCCGCGCAATCCAAGAGCACAACCGTAGTATCGCTTACCACGCCAGTGAAAAAGATCATGCAAGCCATGGCGAACCCGCTCGTGTATCCGAGAAAACCAATGTTTCTTGCAGCGGCCAGGGGCATTATGATCACCACCGTGACCAATATGACAAGAATGTCTCCATTCAGGTACCAGTCCCTTTCGAAACAAGAATACAAATCAAAAATCTACGCTTCTAGCTAGTACAACCAATGTGAGATGTTTGCGCATGTGGCATTTACTTCCACATTCTACCGCAAAATGGAAACAACACACCACATGAGTTAAAGAATCATATTTAGTAATGCCTTACCAAAACTTTGAACATGCAGATCATAGTGATTTAGTTATACAATTAATAAAAAGGAAAATGAAAGCCTAGCAAAGTGGACAACATAAACAAAAACTAACTGACTTGCGAAAACAAATGACAGAATGCAAACATCCTGGAGAAAAGTTGCGAGGAGATTTATCTGCAATTTTAAAACTACAAACCGAATCAATGCAGCATTGTTTCCCAAGCGCTTGGAGCGTGGGTAACAAATACTTTGGAACTTCATCAAATGAAGTCTACTCGTAATTAAAAGGCTAACACCAGAAAAATCTTTCATTCATGCAAAAAGTACAATAGACGTTTTAGGGCCTCAATGGGTGGTAAGTCCCATTGGTGGCTCATCTTCTAGTTTGCGATGTTCTTTGCCTTACATCAGTGGCACTAGCAATCAAAGAATTTTTGGTTTTGAAGCTGATGGACTTACATTGCACACTCGTCCGCTCCAGCCAGGACTCGAATGACTTCCGGCAATTCGTACTTGACGATGAAAAGAAAACTGCACATCGCTGTTGAAAACAAAACAAGACTCCCATCAACACTTCTACAATAACAAGGTTTCCTGCCCGCTCATGTAAAACACGTCAAAACAACGCGGCATGTTTTTGCGCAAGTTTCAGCAACTTCACGTCAACGCCGAATATTCTGTGAGATACCGAGTTACTAGATGCCAAACAGGTTCGTGCACTACACNAGATAATGGCGATTGTTTTTCAGCGTGCTTTTCAAAGTAGACCGTCAATGAAACCGTAGTACTTTGAACCAGGCCCGTAACCAACTTGGAACACCAGGAGGGGAAAGAGTTTTCTGAGAGAGGGCCCAAATTTTTTGAACTATGTCCAACAGTTTTAAACGATGTTCAACCAATTTTTACAGGGGGGAAAAAAATTTCTTGGGGACTTCGCCCTCCCTGTGCCCCCCTGGTTACGGGCCTGCTTTGAACATGACATTGACTGGGCAGATAAAAAGATCAAACAGCGCCCGATGCGGAAAAACTGAAAAATATTATAGGAGGACGTTGTCAACACAAAGGATATGGCTACGTGTTTTCATAACAACTTCAAACATTCGCTAGTCGATTGTTTTAATTATGCTGCGAACAATAACACGCACTGTACGTCCTCCAAGGGTTTTATTTAGCCTTAACCCAACAAAAACAACAACAAAAGTCAATAAACGAAAATGTCTATTCGTACCACCCATAGTATGAACGAAGATGTTGAGAACTGTCAAAATCTTTCCTCCCAAGCCAAACGCTGCCTGGCCGATCGCCTCGTACGAGGAATTTCCTGTGTAATCGCACATCTCCAAAAGCATACGTATGCTGTTAAAGGCCAGGCCGGCAACCGCAACCAACATGATCCTTTAAAAAACGTAAATTCATGTTGGCGTTTTGACTTATAAGTGTGTTACGCTACTATCAATTACTGGACAGTGAGTGAAAAAAATTGACAAGCGTGCCTGAAGCAGGTCACTGTACATCAGTGGTTTTCGACCTTTTTTGCACCGCGACCCGAAAACCCAATATAACCCAAGGACCCCCATCTAGACCCCTGGAAACCCAATATAAGCCAAGGACCCTCATCCATCTAAAACTCGAATAAAGCAAATGCATTGCCGCTGTGTAAAATGTTTTGTAAGGTGTTTTGAGGGACCGAAACGGTCCCACAAATCTTTCCAACGGTCTGTCAAAATACAGAAATACAGAGACTCGCTTTACGACCACCACCAAAATACACTAAAACGTCCCTTTATGGCCATCTCAGTATTCAGATGAACTAGTTGCGATCTCTCAAAATATCTTAACGGTCACCAAGGTCAAATCCTACAAAAACATGGCTGTGTACATAAAATATCTACTCGCGACCCCTCCAAAAATTGCTCACGACCCCTGGGGGGTCGCGACCCTAGGTTGAAAACCACTGCTGTACATGGACCCCTTTGCTCGGGAAGGTTTAGAGCATCTCATTCATGACATTCGATAATTATGCAACACCAGAAGTTAATGATGTACTGCCTAAAATTATTTTTCTTCTTGCAGTAAGTCATATCAGCCTAAATCAATTTTTTCTAATGAAAGCTGTCTAGCAGTTTGGAATTACAAGAAATGACCTTTGAGACATGCAGGTTTCGAAATGAAATGCGTTGCGTAGCCAACGGAGGAAAGAAAACATTGGAAACGGAACAAATTGCCTACTTTGTGAAAACCTGATCAGGAAGTTAGATTTTTGCAAAAAATAAATAGTGGTAAAACCCAATGCAATAATGCAATGAACAGAGGAATCATTGCGGTAGATGGTTCGAACTTCGAAGTTATAGTTAAAATTCATTCAACCCTGAATGCAATCATGCTGTTAACGCTTAGTAACAATCATTACTTGAATTATGCCGTAACAGTGAGAAGTGCTTGCAGATAATAGAGTATGCTTGGAAGCTCTACTTGTTTCTTGAGCATCAGTATCAACCTGCGTCTTCCTTTCTATTAACAGCGGCGATCCTTGTCTACCCATATCTTCAACTCAACTACAGCCTGTGCACAAGTGACAGAAATCAGCACGCATAGATGTTATTTAATCGATTTCCGTAAAATAACATCTATGCGTGCTGATTTTTGTGACTGGTGCACAGGCTGTACTTGAGTTAAATAGAGTATGATTACAACTAAATCATTCTACCCATGATACAACAGCGAAAGACGCTTGGATTTATCTGCAGATTTTACACGTAAATTATGAATGCGGTGCGTTATCTAAAGCAGGGGTCGGCAATCCACGGCCTGCGGGACAAATCCGGCACGTTAGCAAAAACATCCGACCCGCATCCCTTTCCAAATTGTAGTAGGCCTGAGTGTATGGCACGCCTAGTGGTATGATATTTATTGAATCCGCCCTCCTTTCAATTTCTTGTATTGCATACTTATGAGGAAATACTTATGAGAAACCGCACTGTGCTATAAATGTAATGTATTTCGTATTTTGGGAAGTTGTTATAGACTGTGAAAATCAGGAGTTAATCTGATTAAAATTCCAAGTTTTAACAACATCACAAACCGCAAGCGGAACCGAAATGTTGGTGGAAAATCATTACGTCCCGCCATACCTTGCTCAGTTTGTTTTTGGCCCGGAACTAGAGAAAGGTTGCCGACCCCCGATCTAAAGTGAAGGTTTGAAAATAAATACTGCGTATTCGACAAATTGCCAAAATTACTCACGAAAACAAAGCAATTCCCAGGTTAGCCATGGCATTTGCAAGACCGAGAATTCCGCTGCCCAGGATGGCATTCATCAGATTGAATATGCACAGGGGTATGCTGGCCGTTTTCCCCTCATACTGACTCATCCGACGCTCTTTCAAGGCCTCCACCTGCTCAACACTCAGACGACCCCTCGAATAAGACCTGAGGATAAGAAATTGAGAGATTTTGCATTAAATCATCGAAACAGAGCGAAGCGGAATTTCCCGGTTGAGCGCTCCGCTCCAAGGTGTGATTTATTAAGCTTGAATTTCGAAAGTTACTTAGTGACGTCGAGATTCGAACTGTTAATTTTCATATTGAAGAAGTCGTCAGTGACGTCACAATTTTTGTCCATGCCTTAACCGATTTGACCAAAGAAGCGCCTTTCTCGTCATTTCAGATCGGCATTTTAACTTTCGACTTTTCTTAGGTACTTTCCACTGGTACTGTCCCTTTGGACTTGATCGACTCGCGTGACCACTACAAGAGCAAGTCATGGCCAATTCCAAATTAAAACCGATAAAAATTTCTGAATTGTGTGAGGTCTTTCTTGAGAAAAAAAAAGATTTTATTTGAATAAGAGCTGATGATGCCTACTTCACAGGCGAAATATATTCTCTGTAAAAGCTTAGTATCTGATTCTTTGCTGAGAAAGGATTTCTTTCCATGGACAGTGTTGAGAAAAAGTACCACGAAAATTCTCCTTCCGCATAAAACTTGCGGTTTCATACATCTGTTCGAAGTTGCGTTATGCAGATACTCCCTCACCGCGAGGAGTCCCTTGATGCAGCCGTTGCCGGAAAGGTTAAGAAAACCCGAATTTTTGTTCTTGTCAACGTCACCCAGGACGTCTTTGCTGTGGCTGCGCGGTAAGAGCTTGTGACAACATCATAATCAACGCAAATATTTTGCAGCCTCTTCGCTCGGTTCGAGAGGGTGGATTGGTTGAAAAAATCACGTGACTTGTTATTCGATTGCCAGCCAGCTAATGAAAAAATTCAACAGTTCTTCCCCAAGACATTACTGAAAGTTTTCTACCAAAAAATATCCTTTTTGCGGCTGACGACAACAGCAAACATGAAGCAGGGACTAGATATCCCTGGATGAAGCGTTGTGGTTCAATAGTTAGTTTTCTCGCGGAATTATCCCAAACCTTCTTGAACCGAATCTGCTGCAGAAAGGGTTAACTGGTGGGATTCAAGTTTGAAAGTGCTTAGCACTGTCAGTGCTCGGCATATGTAACATGAGTTCCGTGTACACGCAGCACACAAGCATGTACGCAAGTCAACGGCTGAAGTCATTTCGTTACTCGTGAAGTCTGTTCAAATCATAGCGTTGGTTTTGTAACGCGGAACGCCAACTTGCCGCATTTTCATTCAAGATTTGAGCAATATGTTCCCAGTCGGTGACTGCATTTCGAAAACCAGATTTGGTCTGCGATTCTTGCAGCAAAACGCACACGTCAGATCCACGTTGTGTTGCAAAAGTTTGTTCATCAGCGAAGGCCGTTCAAATGCATTCATAAAGAAACCTGAGCATAACCGTGGCAGTAGGTTTTTATGGGTTTCATTGGCAAGCTGACCTGATTGAACAGCTGCAATTGCCAACATTGATTGGGTTTCAGTTCAAAAAGCGAAAAAGCGGCAGCATGTGATGTTTTTCATGCATTTATTTGCCAATAATTAAGGTGACCGCTATTAACTTCGGCGAGAACTGGCTGGTACGCAAACACGACGAGTAGCTGCTCCAGTAATGCAAGCCTTTCAACGAAGACAACTAACCCTGCTGGTGTGTTTGTCAACCCTCCAATGCCGACTAGTTGCGAGGATTGTTGAGCGATTTATTTGTAATCATGGAAGGGCCTGTGTATTCACGAGAGTTTCTATTGCAGGTTGTTAACCCAGATGCGTTTGCGCAGCTAATCAATGTGTCAACAAGCTTTTGGTTCGTATCCAAAGCAACTTTCACACGATCTAGCTAGCGCGAAAGCAATTTTTCTTTCACGTTGTTTCATTACCGCTTGCAAAAACATTGCAAAGATGTAGAAACATCTTGCTTACCATGTCTTTACTTGAAATGACACTAACCCAGGGTGGGCAAATAGGGGCCTGCGCGCCACATGTGGCCCGTGGAAGCATTCAGGAAAATCTTCAAATCTGAAATATCCTCCAACTCATCACAGTAAACGTAAGTGCCGAGCTATCTTGAACCGAGACTTGCTTCCATTGGCATTGGAAGGTACGGCCCTCCGCTATACGCAGCCTTCTGAAATTGGCCCCGAGCCAAATTAATTGCCCAACCCTGCACGAACCCATTAAAATTACCGACAGTTGCTGCTGGAAACTTTCATTGTGAAGCAACGTTAATGTTTATTATTAAGATTATACGTTTCGTTGATTTCGGGTTAGTTGTAGTTCGAAAGGGATGAGCTAAAAGAGCAGCTCTTTTAAAAATAAAAATGAGACATTATATTTTACTTTTACACGTTTTCATAAGCGTACGCCATGGGGATGGAGGGGACGCGGTCGCATTCCCAACGCTGAAAAATTAGCCATAGTTCAGGCAAAAATTTCAAAATTTGGGCAAAGTATACAGCTGCATTCACATGTAAGTGATGTAGTGTCTATTTTCCAAACTAAAGCAAAATAATAACGAAATCAACGGCAAAATAATGACCAAAATGGCATTGGTTTTTGCCCCTGATGGCAAAATAGACATTGCCCCTGAGTGAACTGGAATCGTGTGGTAATTCTAGCAGCCTTCATCAACTTTGGGCCAACTAAAAAACTTTATTCAACTTTTGGGTATAATTAGAAATATTTGAGGAAAATAGAAGCATTTGGGTAAGGTACAACAGCTTCAATTAAATCTAGGCAAATGAGAAAAGCTTCAAACAAACCTGGGTGAAAACAAAAACATTTTGGTAAATTGGAAACACTTGGGTGAAGTCCATCAGTCAAATCAAATTTTGCCAATTTACAACAGCTTCATTCAATTGTGGGCAACTTCAAACAGTCTTGTATATAGAAAAGCTCCATTAAAATGTTAGTACGTTTTGAAATGTCTGGGTGAATTATAAGAGTTTTATTCAAATTTGGATAAAATCAAAATCATTTGGGTATATTTTAACAGTCTTAATGAAATTTGAGCAATTTGGGACAACTTCATTCAAATTTGGGTTAAGTTAAAAATGTTTCCATAAATTGGAAAAATTTGGGTAAATTCCAACAGACTAAATCAACTCTAACCAAACAACAATGGAACATTTTTATTCAATTTTGGGGAACTTCATACAGCTTTATTCATTTTTGAGGAACTTCAAACAGCTTTTTCAATTTCGGGGAACTTCAAACAGCTTTATTCCAATTTGAATAATATACAACCACTTCATTTAAATTTGCATACATTTAGAAACATTTGGGCACATTCCAACAGCCTTAATCATATTTAGGTAACTGAAACAGCTTCATTCAAACTTGGGTACAATTCGAGACATCTGGGCAAATTGGAAGTGTCATTCAGATTTGCATATATTATAAATATTTGAGCAAATTACAACAGCCCAAATGTAAATTGGGCCAACTGAAACAACTTCATTCAAATTTGGGTAGAGTTAAAAACATTTTAAATTTAGGAACATGTAGTAGTGGTAACTCACCATTCCAACTAACCTAATTTTTGTAAACCTCAAATTGGTGATGCTGTAAAGTGTACAACTAAAATGTAGCTATAGCTGCAAAATGTTTTGCGATAGTAATGTGGTGTAGCTGTGATATGATAGTGTGAAGTTTTCGTGTTTCAAACTTGCTTGATGTTGTGAGATTTGCAAGTGCAAATCTGTTTCCATGAAGTGTTCATGAATAGAATTAACTACGTAACTGCAGCTGTAATATGTTGCGTGGTAGTAATGTAGCTGTGATTTTATACTGTTTAGGTTTTCATCTTTTCTGTTTGTTTCATGCAATGAATTGCGTATGTTGCATCCTGCCAAATTTTATTGTTTCAACTTAATGCTGTAAAGTGAAGTTTTCATGAACAGCAGCAAGTGTAATATTTATTGTGCTGCACAATTCACATAAGCTGATGCAGTGGAGTGAAGCACTGCCATTTTTTCTTGTTGAGGTTATAAGTCATTTGTCATTGGAAATGTGCATTTGCACACATTCCTTAGTAGTTGATCATATAGGCTGCAGTATTTGCGTGTATCAGTCTCATATTGCTATTTTTTCTTAGCATACTGTGTTCAGTGCACATTTAACTGTCTAAACTGGAGTGGATTTTTGGTTTTCATAATGTGACTTTAGAAGCTGTAAGCGTTTAATTAAGTTGTAGTATTTTAAGTACAACACATTGTGGAAAGGTAAGCTATGTGCTATGTATTAAATTGCCTCCGTTCCCTTTAATTACTTGAGACTTGACCTATTTGTGGCAATGTAATATTTTAGATCGTTGCCCGATATTCTACTCCTTTTCCAGATTGATTGCCAACACAAATGCTCACATTCATGCTAGAGAAGAACAGATCGTAACTACTAGGATAATCGTGTTGGAAGAATAAGTTTAGAACGTGTATAAAGACTTGAAAATGAAGATTCTGAACAACACCTTCCACGCATGGTGGCATGAACAGAAATTTTTGGGAGGATTTTATTGTAATTAGCCAACATTTTAACACAATAAATATTACCATTGTTCACATGCAGCTATGTAGAATATTGATTGCTAGTTGAGGGCGTACGGCTTTGAACCACGGTAATTGGTAGACCTAATTAGGCATGCAGAAACCTTGATTAGTTTACAATGGTACGTTTCAGTCTTAACCTGAAGACTTGCTGTTCATACGTTATTTGGGAAAGCAAGATCAAATTTGGGCAAAAAAAATTTGCATCCCCAAAAATATGCACTCCCGCACACCTATGCACGTTTTCCTAACTTCAAGTCTAATCAACACCACTTAACCCCACAATTTTCGAAGGGATTTCCGTAGAAGCGAAGATGAGCACTAAATGTTCTTTTAATACTTAACCTCATCAATATTTTCAACAGTGCTAAAAAAAACGAAAACATTATGAAACTTTTATTTATATTGTTTTGCTGGTTGAGCCGACAAGTTATATCCAGTCTTCAGATACAATTATTCCCAGTTGATAAAGAGTCAGTATCGATTGAAAAAGATAATTACACTGAAGATATTTCATGAAATTAGAATTGCAAAGAAATCCTCGCTGAATTGATCGGACAGTAGTGGTATGGCTAAAAGGCTCCGAAAATCGTCGTGCACAATGGGACGCAATTTTTTGAATAACTAATTTTTAAAGTTGGTTTTTGATGTCCACGTTTATGAACGAACGAAACGGGGAGTTGTGGCGTACAATAATTTTGTAATTCCGGCGTGAAAAAGATAAACTTTTTTTTGTGGAAAAGTTGACTTTTTGTTTGTAATTACTTTTTTGTTTCAAGAGATATATCTGCCCCCAAATGTTTGATTCGCACGACCTTCCTTGCTCGAGATGACCCACTTAATTTGACCAAATGTGACAAGCTGAATAGTTTCTATTTGAGCAAGAGCTGAGGACAGCTGCCCAACGGACTAAGGTATATTTGAATAAGTAATTGGCGATAAGGGATGTGGTATATTTACATTTTCAAATAAATCGTCTGCCAGGACACCAAGAAAAACAGAATGGTTATCATGTCAGGTGTCCCCAGAAAAGGTGTTCCTACCACATTAACAAATGCTAATGTTTTCCTAACAAAGGGTGGTTTTCGCAAAACATCTACATTGGGAAACTTCAAATCCGAGTCTGCTCGAGCAGTTACATGTAATGGATGATCTTTGATGAAATTCCCCGAAAAAGCTACATCAGCGTTTATGTCCTGTAATTCGCATGACACAAACAAAGAAATGGCTGCTTTTTAAACGAAATGCGGCAGAACAGCGATGAACATATAGCGACAGTGTTAACGATTTTTTCATGGAACAACGTGACATCCTACCACCACAAGCTGTATTTTTTGCTTTGATTTCAAATGGACATGATTTCAACGATTTTCGACGCAATTTCTATCGAAGAGCTATTTTCAGAGGAACACTGAACGTTTTTCCCGCTAGGTTTCTGAACGAGGCCTTCTCGTTCTTTTCGTCTTTTGTTGTTTTTATCGTTGGAGATTGTTTCTCAACCCTATTTTTTCTTGCACATGCTAGTCAGTCTTGAAAAATTGTAATAGATGGAAACAGGTAACTTGGCTATGTGAAACTAAAGTACGGGCAAATCCAAAATCTGCAAACTTGACAAGAAAACCAACAAAACATATGGCAAATTGTTTACCATAAAACGATCTGCTTAACTCCAATAAGTCTTTTAATGAAACTAACTCGCGATAACAGCCCAAGTTGTAAAAACCGACGAAGTTGATCTGTGACGAATACATTTCACTGAAAAGCTGTTCGTTAAGGTCACACACCAGTTTTTTCAACAGGGGTTCCGCGAGTAGCTGCCAGGGGTTCCGCCGAAACAGACCGGAATTGCCTGTGGCGACATTTGCAACCACAGTTGAATGTGGTTGTAGCAATACCGCTGTTTCACTGTATCCTAGCCACTATGAATGGTGGTGAAAATCGTAAACTACACGAAGATGAGGCCAGTGGTCACTGAAATGTCATCAGTTTGAAAAACTTTGAGCGAGTGTGGAAGTAGACCACATCAAGCTTCCCCAGCATACAGACGTCAGATGGTTGTCACGGGGAAAAGTTTTGTGTCGTTTCTACGAAATAAGAGAAGAGATGCTAGCTTTTTGCTTGCAAAGCAACCTTTTAAGGGCTTTGTAGAAGTTTCGAGCAATGAATCTTGGTGTTCCAAGTCAGTATATCTGCCTGATATATTTCATGAACTGAACTTCTTGAACAATGACATGCAGGTTACGAACGAAAATATCTTGACGTCGAGAGATAAATATACGCTTTTCAGAAAAAATTGACAATTTGGAAGACACATGCAGCTGCGTCAAACGTGGAAATGTTTCCTACTGTTGCTGAAAAAAATTATTATCACGACATTTTGCCATCTATCTTGAATCACTTCAATGCTCTGTCAAATATTTTCCGCCGATATTTATTGACCAGTACAGTACGGCTGGGTTCGCAACCTATTTGTAGAATCTGAGCCGTCCGAATGACAGTTTATTTTGGCAGAGGGGGAAGAGCTTGCTAGTTTTGCAAGTGACAGAACACTGATGTTAAAGCGCTCAGAGCTAAACTTGGATTCATTCTGGATGTTAGTTGAACAGGAGTTCCCGGCAATCTCTCAGATGGCTCTGCGACTTTTGACCCAGTTTCAAAATTCTTACTTGTGCGAATGTGGATTTTCAGCCATGACAACAATCAAACAAGCGAGAACGACTGCTGTCTGTAGAAAAACTTCGGGTGTGTCTGTCTAAAACATGGCCAGAAATTCAAGCGTTTTGCAGAAATCGTCAAGTACAAGTTTCGCACTGAGCTTTTGAACTATTGTAGTGCAATGGTAACTGTACTAACATAAAAAAATGTATTCCACTCGAGCGACAACTCTTGGATCACCCGTGATATTTGTGCCCAGTACAAATATTACGGGCGATCCCATCTCCTACTGCTGATTTAGCATAAATTTCAATCTCTTGTAAAAGAACGTGAGTTTTAATCGTTAATATCGATTAATGATCCATATGAACGAAATCACGAATTTTGACGGTTCCATGATCAACCACAGATGCGACATTTCTACAACTTGGATAGAAACTTGGAACACTGCATAAGGCTCCATGAGCAACGCAAACATTTACGAAAGGTTCCGCTGCAGCAAAAAGGTTGAAAAACACTGTCACACACAAACAAGGATGTGTCGAAAGTCAACGGGCATTCTACAAAAATTTTCTGTGCACAATGTTTGAGAAAATCTAGAACGAACACTCACTGGATGAGAAAAATATTACTTTGCCTTCGCTAAAAATTAAAAATACTTCGCATTTCTCGAATATCAAAAATGAAACTTTCTGTAACGCATGCATCACTTACCCTTTCTTGGTTTTCATTTCTATTCCACTCATTGTTTTTTTCTCAGTAGCGACCTTCCTCTGACAAGAAGCCTTACGAAATAAATATTTTCGCTAATTACTTCCCAAAAGTAAGCCTGCGATCATCTGCGAAAATAAAAACAAACTACTCATGATGTCATTCAATCGCAGTTACTCCTTGGCGACCAATTAATGAATCAGTTGCTGAAATGCGGCTCGAAAACATTCGATATCAGCCAAGTTTTTCGTTGTAACTCCCGTCGCGACCAAGGTAAGGACGAACGTCCTTCCTGAGCAGCTGTTATATCAACTAATCAAACACGTGTCGCTTCAAACAAAAACGACCACGTGCCGTGTTTCGAAAGCAAGGGATGCTGATGTAGTTTACAGAAGGAAGCTACTCCCCATTGCACTCCAGCGACAGACCCGGCTCGAACGTTGCGATCCACTGCATTAGGTTCCGAACCAACTGCGTCACAAATGTGGTTGAGTGATCATCCAAAGTGAGTCGTTCATAAGGCAAATTAATGTTAGCCAGTGGCTAATCAGAGGTCGAATTAAAATCATTAAAACCCAATCGGTACGTGATTAAGAGCACTATTTTCGTTTTGTTCGTTTCAAGACATCAAACAACATAAATGTTGACTTCCAAATTATCATCCTATTTGTTTGGAAAACAGCCATAAATAGATTGCTTCACTTGTTTATAGAATAGAGCTTGCTTAACCGTTGCAAAACAAAATGCTGAAGTGGTTTAAATTTTCTTAGAGTGCACCTATATCTTCGGTGTGCATGGTATCCATCTTTGGGGCGCGCATCGTTCAATGAGCAAATAAACTTTCAACACTTAGAGTGAAATTGAACAAAACTCTTTTTGCATTCTGTGGAACTTCTGTCACGCTGTAGTGCCACAGCAACTTTTACCGAGAATTAAACATAAAAATCTGCGAACAGTGCTGTTCGACCACAAACTTTTTTGCCAGGAACATATCACGCTGTTACTAAGAAATACTTTTCAGAGACGAATTTGTGCAAGGGGAAAATTTTGGAACAGCTTCAAACGCCTGTTGATATCGTTGGTGATAAAGCAGAAGCTACACACATACACTTTATAAATTTTCGGTCGTGGCCTTAAGGCTGGGACAGACCTAACATTCTGGAAAATAGATAAGGTAACTCAGCTATTGGCCGGTGTGCGCTTATCTTGAATAATGAAATAGAGCAACCATCCTTGCAAAGAAAAGAATTTCCTTTTGGCTCTTATTCATCGTTTGAACAAGTTTTTATAATCCTGTACTGCTAGAATGCACCAGATCTCGGGGCAAGTAGTAACTGAAGCCGCATAATCGAAAAATCGAAGCATTTGTTAAAAGCATTTATTGGCCGTGAACTCGCAATGACCTTGTGACATCTCACCCCTGTTCCAACCGCTGGTTGATGTCAAGCCCTGATTCACAAAAATATTCTCGCAATGAACCCGGTTTTCCAACGATCGGGTCAAGACGCTTGTCAAGCCGTTTCAACTGAAACTCTGTCGTTGTGACAATACCTCTGCTTTTGTTTATCGCCCTGACAAACACAGCTACTTTACCACACTACGTTTTCAGTGACGAACTTCCATGCCCGACATAATTGCGCATTCAAGATGTACTTAGCGCATCGTGAATACATACTTGCACATGCAGGGGCGTAACGAGGGTGGGCAAGGGGGGCGCAGTTCCCCGGGCGCCGAATCACTATGAGGACGCCAAAGCACTGCGGGGGACGCCGAATGGCTGTGGGGCCTCTGAAAAGTTCCAACAATGTCACAAGTACTTCCTTCAATGCAGTACATTAGCTTCCGACAGACCTCAGTCTCGAACATGGGGGGCGCCAAACTTGCTTCTTGCCCCGGGCGCCATCTAACCTCGTTATGTCCCTGTGTACATGAGTTATTAATTGTGTTAATGCCCTGTGGCATATAGCACCTCTTAAATAAATACCCGCTATCTTAAGGATCTAATAGCAAAGCTTGATACGACTAATTAAGCTCCAAATTAACCGCACAGGTAATGCAATAACCTTCTGTCAAAAATTTCGTTCACTTTCTGTCAAACAATTCAACCTAGGGTCATTTTAAACGCAGTAAGGTTTTGCTTGGATCGCTCCTGATACACATGGTTTGATACGCAACTGATCATTAAACTCCATACTTCGGTAATGACAGTGTAATAGTCACGGTGTATGCTATACTCAAAAATCCAAGTTTATCTATGTGCTTGAAACTGTAGAAGCATTGCTCTAGTTTTCACCATTTCACCTGTAAGTTTTTACTTACAATTGCATTGTTTAAAATGCGCACTTGACACGAAATCGATTTCCAGTAGCAAAATGCTTTGCGAGCAGAGTGGACTGATCTCGTTTTACCTTTGTGGTACTTCGAAACTTGGATAAACTCCATGCTTCGCAACTGCAAATTTCGGCTGTTGCGCAAGAATTACTTCGATATTCTTTTTTACTTAGTGAGATGTACCACCCAAGACTTTTGCCTTTTTTTACTGCAGGCTCCTTCTTTCAAGCTCTCTCAATTACATATTTTGCTTCCAAATTGTTTAAAGATTTTAACATTCAACTTTGGATAATATAACTTATTGTACTTGATTGAATAGAACTGACATTGTTCAGAGGTTACCCAACTGATGAACAAAACATCTTCAGTCACGGAGATATCGAAGAGTTACGCCGAGCTTTAACAGAAAACGTTTGTCCCGTGAATGTCTTTGTAGCACTATGCTCAAGGTGAAGTATCTCAAAGCTTGTCCATGGGATACTTTTTCTGTCCTATCCCGTGGTAACTTGTGATTGTCCCAACCCTTAGGATCCCCTCGAAACTGGTAATAGGAAGTACACTGTATCATGTGCACCGTATGTCCGTTTGTCTAAATTTAGCACTTACAGAGCTGTGGCTAAGGTACCCCAAACTGTCCGATTAGAGAGGCCAATGAAAATGCGGTGATCCTTTTTAGCTGGCACATAAAAACAACCTATTCATGGGCATCAGAAGGGAGGCAGGGGGTACTTGGCCCCCTGGATTTTGACATTTTCAGCAAAAAAGGTTGTTTTCTTAGTTTTGCGTGGGAAAAATCAAGTTTTACCACTTTTGGCCCCCCTTGGAAAATTTAGGGAAAATGACTTACTGCCCCCCCCCCTGGAAAGATTCCTTCCGGCGCCCATGGGCCTATTACCCTTATTTACGGGGAATCACGTCACTCCGCCATGGCACTGGGACCTCTAAGTGTAATACTTACTGTGGTGTTAGCGAATGATAATATTATTGAGCAGCAGAACATTTCTGTTATAAAATATTTAAAATACTTACGATACGGCATGGGACACATTTGAAGTCCACTGCCCCATCTCATCCTGTGCGTATCCCATTCCTATGGACAAGGCGTAGCTTAAAGTCTGCAGAGTTATTCCTGCTCCAGGATTGAATGTCACACATAACTATACTTGGCCTGTGGGATATTTAAAATCGAGGCCCGAAACGGCAACTCAATTGAAACCGTTCATAAATTCAAATTACCCAATTCTGTTGCCTTGTTAAGATCGGAATCTATTGACGTTATGAGACATGTTTGTTGAAGCGCCCACGACCAATATGCGGAAATATCAAACCGATCTATATTATGTTTTAATTGAATTTTGCTGCATACGCTACTGGCATTCATGACCTCTTCCAAGATTTTCTGGCGGCCTGAACTGGATGAAACACAAAATTTTCAACTTGCGAACAACTCGTATTTCTTTGCTCGACACTGCGGTTGCGAAGCAACACCGACCCAAGTTTCGTACTGTTGACATGGCCGTGAACTCGCAATGACCTTGTGACATCTCACCCCTGTTCCAACCGCTGGTTGATGTCAAGCCCTGATTCACAAAAATACAATTCACATTTGAAAAAGACAACCTGACTCAAGTACACTCGCACAACTTTCTCGCAATGAACCCGGTTTTCCAACGACCGGGTCAAGACGCTTGCCAGGGTCAAACAAACTCGTTCTCCATGGCGTGATACCTCAACAAAAGGCTTCCCGTCGCCATCAGATCCTGTTACGAAGCATTCAGAAAAAGAAAAGACTTGGAGGAAAAGAACGACAATAATTACCGACACTTTTTGTTTCCCATACCGATACTTTTTGTTCCGATTTTAGCATCAGAGTCCCAAAGCTATTCTACGTTCATAAATCCAAAGCAGTTAAGCAGTTACCAAGACGCCGCAGCACCGTGTACCAGTGGCCTAATTTTCCACGGAGAACAACCGTGGCCGGAAGTAATACAACGGTAACATGAGTGTCGGTAGAGTTAGCTCACTAGTTGCCAGTCAAAAGAAATGCGCGCCTTGCCGCCAACGCAAACCTCATTCAAACTGCAGCTGCAAATCAGAACTTAACTTCCACCTTTTTTCATTCAGTCCATATCACACAAAGGTTTAGGCATCCCAGTAACCAATACATGGTCGCATACTTTGCTTTCCTTGCGAACGTGTGCTCCATGATGGTTTGGGCTTAATTCATGCTACAGCAAGATGTTCTCAATTTAAACACTTTCGGGTTTCACCCCTCTTCTAACTGTGTTTGTTTAAAACAAAACACTATCAACTGGATACGTATGATGACTGGAAGGACAGCCACAAAAATCTTCACGTTATTTGAAAAACATCTCATCCAACGCAGGCTTTCGTCAAACTTCCAAGTTGCAGTTGCAGCTTTTTGTAACCGCGCCACAAGCATTTGCAATCCACCTTGCAGACGGATGCCCTCTTACACTGTTTCATTCTATGTGGAGAGAAGCCCATGCCGATGTTTAGTCTGATTTGTCAGACGCTCTCCCGCCATTGACGATTGATCTGTTATTATTGCGCTGCTCATCCTCCCTCACCTCGCGTGCACGTGCACAGCAACGCTGCAGAAATCTGTGATGTAGTAGAAAACCTGTGTAAGCGTTGTTGCTTACAATGGTTCTCTGCTGCCTCGTGCGAACCAAACGCAAGGTTCCGGGCTCAGCTTAACAGTTTGCGTAAACAATGTGCTATTAATAAATAAAACGATAAAAATTCTTTACTCGCAAAAAAAGCGTTGATTTGTAAAAATTATTTCCAGAATAATTTGAAAAAAAAACTGACAATTTTATTTCTAGTGCGGCTTGAAGGGTTATTGATTGAAACAGCGAAAGCTTTGTTTCCGTTAGGGAACCACCGTCAAAAATATTTTACGGAGAAGACAAAACTCGTAACTTGTCACGTTATTTCGTGTTCGCGTCATACCCTATCACATACACATACAGTCTGATGCAAAACATAAAGTGATCTGCGGTCAATAAAAACATCAAGAGTGTTGTTTCTCTTTCATTTTTGCCACAAATTGCTCAACCCCTGTCAACTAGGCAAGCCTGATAAACAGGATTAATTTTGCTTCTTGCTAATATTTTGCTGTTTTATTATTTGCGGGAACAGTCGATTTTTCAAACGAATATGGCCTAATGTATTTCTAAAAAGGATTTCAGCTTTTTTAGCTTAGATAATGTAGCAAGCATGGGTCTATCGTGGCTTAAAAATGAACTTTTCCCGTATTCAAAGCTCTTAATTTGCAATCATTTCTAAGTTTTGTTAACCCGTCGTCTGTTAATTATTGGCTAAATTGGTGACACGAACCGTTAACATACCAGCGTTAACCCCGTCTTAAAACGGCACTAAATATGTGAAGCTCGATCGATATGTTTTAGATCCACATCGTTTGGGACCGTTGATCAAGTCAAGCCGTAACTATTCAAGCGCTTGCTTGTCCCTCACTTAGTGGCCCAGCACATTAAAATTAATCAAGAAAACTGAACGCTAGCAGTTGTTCATGGACAACTTGCAGGATTGTCCATGGGACATATTTGTCTGTCCCATCACATCACATAGCAATTTATGCCTGTCCCATCCCACGGGATTCCCATTATAATCTTAATATGGAATACAATTCAATTAAAATTATTAAATTTATGAAAGTTTAGGTTTAGTATCTACTAAATAGGACTACATATACAAAGATAGTTACAAGTATATCAAGAAAAAGGGAGATTAAAAAACTTTAAAAGGTAAAAAGTATAAAAACTAAATTTGTCTCTGACGTAATGAAGTGTTATGACATGGCTACTGTCTCATGGGAAATACAAATGTGTGCTGTCCCATCCCATGGGACGTTTCCCATGGGATTCCCATAGAAACGACATTCCTATGGACACGCCTAACAACTAGTAAGGCTAAAACGTAGAGTCTTGTTTCGAAATTTTCAGTGAATAACACTATGATAAACTTTAACTAAATTTTATAAGAAAATGAAACTCTGCAACTATTGATAGTTGCCTAAATTTACTTCAGCAAAGCTTCCACTGTTGATCAAGAAGTTGTGCATTGGTAACTTTAAACAAACTTTCAAAAAACTTTTTCGGGTGTTGAATTTACAAGAGAGAATCCCCGATAGTATTTTCTGCTCCATATTTTTATAAAAAATTTGGCAGGAGTTTCCATGAGTTTCTACGGCAATGAAACGAGATTGATTTCCAGCATAGGTCCAAATAAAGTAGTATTCTTGACCAAATTTCCAAATCGAAAAATTACTTTCTCCTGCATCGTTCGAAATGGAAACTGTCTTTCTTGCGAGACAAATAAATTACAAAAATTACAGTTTTTTCTCTGAAAACGTCGGAAAAAGAATTGTAAACCCCAAACAAACTCTAGAACCAATGTTGAATGACTCTGAAACACACAAACATTACACTGTAATGAGTCAAGAGAAACAGTGCGAAAAAATCAGCAATTCAAGGCGCATAGCATGCAACATAACGTAAAAGCCCATAATGTACGTGTCGTAAAGGTTGCCAAGTAAAATAATTACGTAACGAATTTTCTGCAGCGTGAAATCCAGGGAGTGACCTACAGTGTTATTTGACAAAGGGGCAGTTAAAGATATGCAAATAATCTTCTATCGCACGATTTAGGTTAAAGCACGAAAACAATTTTCCAACACTACACATTCTACCAAAGAAAATAAGTCGAGTGGTGAATGAAACGTTGCACTGGAAGCTATTATATGCACGCCTAACTTGCCCTGTCTCTCTAAAAAATCCTGTTTGTTGGTCTTGTCGACNGTTTCAGGCATTTTAGCAATTCGTGAAGGCTTTGCTCATGAAACATAACCTCGGATTGAACCAATNAAACCAAACCCTAGCGCAGTAATGAACCCAGTGTGTTCCGCTCAAAAGCGTAAGTGGTGCAAGTGCAATGCAAATTTCCGGTTATAGACTCTTCTTTTGAGCGAGTTCTTTCATCTTGGCCGCGCTAGATCTCGGGGCAGGTGTTGAGCAGCCATTCGGTTGTCTCATCGTCCAGAACCGTCAGGCCGTGCATTCCATGGGGAGGTCTATGGATTGGACATTGGAGGACAACATGGTCGAAGGTTTGTTCTTCTGCGCCACACTCACAGACCACAGAGGAGGCCATACCCCATTTGTACAAGCAGGAGCGGAAACATCCGGCACTGGTGCGGAGGCGGTTGAGCCGGACCCAGACTCTTCTTGGGAGGGTCATTCCGGGAGGGTGGGTACCGGTGTCTGGAATTAAAATGCGGAGTCT
>JGI24159J19872_10003435_pt1 | contig 19713 bp, 17 predicted proteins | sample Ectturendosymbi4_FD_19872 | JGI IMG/M metagenome (IMG submission 19872) | reverse complement strand
TTTTGGCGCATTTCCTCTCTAGCATACACGAATATTTTTGAATGTGTGAAAACAGTAAATGTTTAATTTGATAACTCTAAACCATTTTCTTCTGGTGACTTGGCGTTGCCTGCAATACAATTTACTTCAATTTACCATATAACCACATTACCTATATTACATTTTATACCTAGAGCAAAAGACTTACCAACTATTATGCACTGTTCCCTTTACAAAATAAGCAGTTTGGCCCTTGGGAGGTCTGCAGCCTAGATGACCCTTGGTCCTTCGTAGCCTCCCACTACCTCGTGCATTTTATAAATCAATGTACTTGGAAGTCATCGTAGTACTACATTGTAATAAGCATGATGACGTCATTCATGCGTATGTCTCAAATGTATTTGCGCCATCAAGCCTATACTCTGTACTACCGCCATGTATGTATCCTCGTCTTCCTTCATGTATTTGTGTATTCCATGTTACTGCGATGCATGCTTAAATTCAAGCGCCTTGCGTGTGGGAATGAAGACATTAACTACTCAATACAATTAATTACTCAGTAGTCTACCTGCGATACAAAGGGGCCTGTCGTGACAGCCAAACAGAGCCCCTGGATGTGCCCCTGCAGAGGTGGGATGGTTGTCAAAGGGCAACGTGCTTCAGCAGGTTTTTGCACTGTGGATCGAGCTGAAGGACTTTTTTGTGCAGGAAAAGAAGGAAAAGCTGGTTAAATTTTTGCAAGAAGATGTGGTGTCACTGGCCTACCTTGTTGATATTTTTGGCAGACTGAATGAGTTATTCCATGCAGGGACATGACAAAACGATCATCAACTTCATTGACATATTCCTAGCGTTTCAGGTGAAACTGGAACTCAGGGAAAGAAAGGTGATATTGGACAGAAGTGGAATGTTTCCTACCTTTAATGAATTCCTTGAGGACACCAAGGATGTGCAGCTTGATGGCAATATCAAATTGAAGATTATCAACAACCTTCAATATCTTTGCTGTGGATTTGCAAAATGTTTCCCTGACACAGCAGGAGATGGTTTGGCATTCATTAGAAATCTGTACCTGGTCGCAGACACAGACCTTGTCGGCATTTTCAAATGGAGATATTATACCCAAGAGGAGTTCATAGCTTTAGAAATGACTCAATTGCAGAAGATACCTTCAAAGAGAAGACTTTTTCTGCATATTGGTCAGCCTTGGTATCTTTGTATCCTAGAGTTGCAAGCGCAGCCGTTTGACTTTTGATGCTTTTTGTGTCGATCTGGCTGTGTGAGGCAGGATTCTCAGCATTGCTGGGAATAAATACCAAGGTCAGGAATTAACTAAAAGTAGAGCCAGATCTAGGTGTGCTCTGGCAACAACAGAGCCGCACATAAACAAATTTGTTGCCGAGATACAACACCAGCCATCTCACTGATGCTGCCATGTGTATGAATTTAATAAATGTCTTTGTTCAACATAGTGGTATTGTTTGTTATTTTTTATTCATTTTGATTTTGCTATTGTGCAAACACAACTATTACATATGCCTGAGTGGAAATTTTTTTAAGGTGGTCGTTAGGTTAACTTGGGTTGTAAAAGGGGTTGCTGCATGAAAAAGATGGAAAGCCACTGTGCTAAATCAAAAGTGTGACATTAGTGCAAATTATGGTATTAATGTGGCAAATTGTATGATATGCAAGCAACAGTTAAATGAGGTGCTTGAAACAAATCAGATAAGAGTGATGATAATGACCAAATCGCTTTATCTTGGCACTGTTCGATGTTACATGGCATCCTAACTGAATCACTTATTGATGATTCTTACACTGTTACTTTTGTACAATAAGCCAGTTTTGGCTTGAACACCTGTGAAGATACAAAGCATGATCCTCCATCGTGTTAAAGAATTCTTGAACCCCCTTGTGATGTTAATTGATTTTTTACATCCTGCTCTGCCCATTTATTTGATAACCTTGTGTTGCCACACATGTAGATTTTTATTTACCAATTTTTGTGCTTCCTTAATCTTCAGCATTTAAAAGCCTTCTCCAGAGTATGTCCGTCAACCTCAAAACTGCCTTTCTGCTTATGGATTCTATTAAGGCTTATTGTTGAATTGTTGCAACATTGCTCATAGTTGTGGTTTTGTTGGTCCATAATTACTGTCAAATCATTTTCAGTTTCAGTGAAAACAATTACCGTAAAACTTCTATTTGAGCGCCACCTCTAATAGAACGCCACTATAAAGGAGGGGTTGAAAAATAGAGCGCCACCCTCTAATTGAACGCCAGTTTGATGAATTCTTCTATTTTGGAAATAGTTACGGCTGAAATCTCCTTTCTACTGTGTTTCTCCAAAAATAAGACCTACCCTAAAAATAAGACCTAGCCTGAATTTCCAGAATGATTTTAATGTAAGCCCTACCTTTAATATGTGAGTACTTACCAGTAATCACCCTGTATTCGTGTCTTTTGCTAATTATGTAAATGTGTTAGATGTTTTTTCTTTTCATTAATAAATATCTCAAAATTCTGACCAGCTAGTCGAAAAATAGAGTGCCATCCTCTAATTGAATGCCACCTCTAATAGAACGCCACTATAAAGGAAGGGTTGAAAAATACAGCGCCGTGGCGGTGAAATAGAGGTTTTACCATATTTGAGAAAGGTTTATTTTCCAATATTCATGGCAGAAGCTTGTGTTTTGATCTATGATCATGTTAGTTTTGAGCTTGCTTGCTTTCTATTCCCTTACTTTAGTCCTTCAGCATTTCACCCATAAGCATTGCTTGCACATTTCAGTAATGAGGATGTATAGAGTTCATTAAAATCGATTTCCTGTTTATTTTGCTGATTGATTTCACTGCGTCTCCTTTGAGAAGGCTAATTATATTTTTCATCTCAGGAGCAGTAACAGAAAACATGAATCATCCTCAAATGTGCTTGCAGGTCATGAAAGTGGTTTGCAAATGCCCTAGGTTGCCTGTTACTGAGCTAGTGTATCTTTATTTAAAGTTTACTTTCAGTGCATGAGTAATAATATTACAAGAGCATTTCAATGAAACCTCCTTGGCAAGCACGGCCCCAGCAGTTTGTCACAACAGCTGCTCCTGACCATTCCCAGCTCAGGTATGCAGTTTTTCAAATTTATTTCTATCATAACCATAAAAGAGCAGTTTTCTCTCGCCAGTTTGATTTTCGTTAATCATTATATTAGTGCACTGATGTTCACTGTACAAGTAGCTGTTAAGACAAACTCGTCAACCAAAGATGGGAGAAAGCATAAGCATATCTGTTGCTGTAGATTACCATCATCACAATGCTATTTCAGCTGGGGGAGTATAAATATCCGTTTCTGTTAAAAACCTATACTGTTTCAATTCTAATTTCCAATATTGACATATTCTAGTTGATCTTATAAAAAGCATGGCTAAGAACGTATGATTAACCAGATTTATCTGTAGTGTTTTTTTGTTCTTTGCTCAAAAAAAATATATATATGGACCTCTGCAGATCTTCATCCGTACGTCAGGCCCAACCAATCTCCAACACACCAGTAGTTCTGTCTCATATGTATGGGCATCATCATCATGAGGCTCTGCAGCATCCAGCGTATCTTACTGTGTACTCCAAGCCATCAGAGCAACTTTTTCACTTTGATCCAAGGTCTGGTGTCTCTGCATTAGGTGGGGCACCTCGCTCATATTCTTCTAGCACGCAACCCACCCTGCACCCCACCTATCAACCTCGCAGATCAGCTCCACACAGAGTATCTTTGCTTCGTGATATTGGGATTGCTGGTGAACGAGATCGAGATGTTTGTGGATCTAGTACATTGTCTGCAGATCTGCATGGTAATTAATTATAAACAACTGTTGCATAGTTAATGACAATGTTTTTCTCACATATGTATGAGCATGTGAGGTAGGTTATGTGGAGTGACCCCTCTAGCATTAATTGCATGAGGACATCATTTCGCTGTTTGGCACAATGTGCATTAACTGATTATGTATTTTATTATTCTTAGACAGATACTGATGTATGATGGCAAATATATTCCTGATCAATGTTTGGTTCATGTAAACACTTGCGCTGTTGTTGTGGTTATGTTAGCAGAATTTCTTAAAAGTGCGTCTGTAAAATGATTAATGTTTTGTCCTTGTGTTTCATGAATGAGGATAGTGTGTGACAAAAAAGGATCGGTTAGCCCACGTTGTTCTTTAAGTCACCAAATCCACTGTTCCCAGTTGCCCGCCATTATTAAACTAACTCCATTGCAGGACCCACAGGCCATGCCTCCGCTGCTCTGTCTCACGGGGGACTCGGTCGACCAATCGACCGCTCATCGCCTGCGATGTCCAGCGCTGCCCGCCCGTCGTCATATCAGTTCCACGCTGCGTCTCACGGACCAGCGCAGGTAATGTGATGAAAGTATCGGATTTAAGTACTTGTTGGATGCTCCGCAAATGTTCATCAGTTGTGGCATAACTGCGTGCGTTGTTTTTTTCATAGGATTTGTCGCAGATGAGGCATGCAGCGGTAAACACACCTCAGTCTTACGTGGACATGCCGCACCCAGCCGATATCAAGAAGGTGAAACTTCTTTATTTTTAACACCGAATCAGTTCCTCGCAACATGCGTTTACTCCAGGGGTGCACAACCTTTTCCGCTATTGCCCACCGCATTGCGTTTATATTTATGAATTACGGCCGCCAGTGAGTTCAAGATATTTTTATTTTTTGCATCGCTTCTGTTTCCTAACACTCAGTCTAGCCTACTTCCACACGTCTGTTTGGCCGTTTTTCTACTACTCTTTATACAGTAGACAAAGAGTTTTATTAATGCACGATCGCCATAACTTACAATTTAAATTACATATTCACGGACGCATAACTTTTTATCGATGGCCGCGCGTTGTGCACCCTTGACTTAATCGATGATTCCGACAGAAATTCGAACAGGCGCCGATTTTCTAATGTTGCAGGAGCCTTCTGCGAACGTAAAGCAGGAGTTTGCAGGGAAACTTACCGGGCATAGTCTATCGGATCTACCTGAGCAGCACTCAGCCCAACACATGGGCTTGCACAGTCTACAATCGAGCGGTGTGTTTGTTGTGCTACAATCAGTTTGGTCCTAGTATTTCTCTGGAACTTTATTTTTATCTTTCGATGATAATGTTTCCTTGTTTAAAAAGTCATACGCTCTGTGCATGGCTATTCTGTTTTGGAAGTTTCCAGTTGAGTGTGAAGTTTTGGACGGAGCCTTTACGTTAGGGTTTTGCATCTCGAAGGTGGATTGTGCCGAGCTGCTGAACCCGAATACAATCCAAGCAGTCGGTATTTTGCGGGTGTGAAGCTAACGAAAAAAGATACGTTCCTTCACTGTAGAATAGAAGGGTACCACCCATTGCGAGTGTGTATGGGAAAACTTCGCAGAAAAATCCTCTTTTCGCTTTCTTGCACTTTTTCTGTCACTGTTCGTAACTTAAATTTTCAAGTCCACTAACCCTACGAAACAACTGTTACATATGTTCAGGTGTTTTCGAGTCAAAATGTAGCAAGCGATGATTTTGTGACATGTTTTGTCTCCTTTTGGATTGACTTTCATTCGTTCAGTGCGCTTACAGTTTGTTTCCAATGCTGTTTTCAACGATGAAATGTCAAATCTTTCAAAGAAACTTGTTTGCATGACGTTGTACGTGCTGTTGCAGTCTTGTCGTCGAAGTCTGATTACGGCGCTGCGGCGGAAACCGGTTTGGTCGAACAGAAGTCGAAAGAAAACCTGGCGCAAGCCATGGTGAAGCTTGATCGGGAAATATCTAAAGTAAGCATGCAGGTGGTCTCAGAACCACAGCAAGCTTTCGTGAGGTTGAGTCGGGTTGTTTCTGCGTATTTCTCACCGCCAGATGTGCTCTCGTGGGCGTCGAAAAGATATTTTTTCCAGGGTGGGGTCAATAGTGGATTATTCCATAGGTATCCAAAACGGTACTTCCAGGGGGGAAAAGTGGTGAAATATCATTTTACCCACTCGAAACTAAGAAAGCAACCTTTTTGTTGAAATTGAACAGAAAACTTTCAGCCCCCTTCCGACGCCCATGCGTGCTCTTGTAATGAAAGTTAAGGATTTGCATACGCGCTGCCGTTCTCAAACACTGTGCTGTTCGGCCAGACCGAGTTGTGCGAGAGACAAAGATCTCTACACGGCGTTGCGATTAAAGTGCGGCAGATGGGTCGAGCGCTGCGGCATTTCAGACGCAGGCGTTAAGACTTTTGCGCGTCTTCAGGTTGAGAAAGAAATCGATCGCTTACAAAAAAAGAAAACTCAGCTCGAAGAAAATTCGAAGCAGCCGCCCGAGCCAGAGAAAGACGACACATCACAGCAGCGCGTCGAACCGAAGCATCGAGACTTGTGGCAAGTTATTTACGCCGAGAACCGGGTACGTTTTGTGAATCACTGCTTCTGTGTCTTTGTGAAACAGTGGTTCTCAAACTGTGGTACGTGAAGGCCTTTAAGGTGGTACACGGATCGACCTACTTCATGTTTTTCTTCCCAAAAAATATTTACAGCTATAATTTTTACCTGTCGGGTTCTGATAATAAATTCCTGAATGTTTGTGTAGCCTACACTTCCCTTGTTTGTTTCTACAATTGGCCGTAATACTTTCTCACAGCCATTTTCTTCATGTTGCATTTGTGTCAATTCTGGTTTTCCGAACTTTTGATCGAATTATATTTGGCACATTGACTGTTCCTGGAACAAGGTGGTACATGCTGACAGTACGGGACCCACAAACGGTACGCCATCAGAAAAAGTTTGGGAACCACTGTTCTGGAATAATGCGCATGCAACGAAAGTTGATGCTCTCAGCGGATGTATGCACGGTGAAGCGCTTTAACCTCTCGCGAGAATTCGTGACAATAGACGCTTTGACGCGTCGCAGCGATTTTGACACTTTGACACGTCGTAGCTTCTGGTTTAGAAAAAAGCGGAAGCAGTCCGAAACGCGTTGGAAGGATTGTGCCACAAGCCGAGCATGCAAGCGTACACCCAACACAGCATGCCGCTCTACAACCAGCCGTGCGACACTCAGGTTTATCAGGACAACATCAAGAAGTGAGACACTTAAGAAAACATTTTTGCGCACCCGGTCGGTATGTTCTCTGCGAAGTTATCCTTCTGCTCAAGATTTTCTACGTCCCGTTTCGAGCGTTTTGAGCAAACCGCGGAACTGCGTACGACGTTCTGGTATAATCTTAATTGGTTCAGAGCAGAATGCGAAATTTTTTCGTCGGTTGGATTTAAAAGTGTTGCCATTGTGCACCGTCTCTGTTTTGGCAGCCGCAATTTTTGCGTTAAAATGTCCGCTGAAATGTTTCTTTAAGCTTGAACTTTGAAGGCCGTGCGATCGACGACCTTTTTTCTTTCGCCGCGAAGTCACTGCTGGCTGTTGTGGCTGCAGCGGCTGCGACTTACAACCCCCTGGTTTTCGCTGCGTCTTGGGGCAAGCGCCCTGTCGAAAGAAGGAACTCCTTTTCGAATTTCACACTTGTTTGTGCGAGCGGTCACGAAACGGATCGTCTCGGGCTGCTTGTTTCCATGACGACATGACCGTTCCGTTGCAAACGCGCAGGAACGAGGAGATGCGCCCCAAGCTGCTCAAGTACTTTCAGCGGTACGCCAAGTTGCGCAGTATACGCGAGCGGTATCTGTGTGCGAGGTACGACCAGCTGATGGAGGACTGGCAGCGGAAAACCGAAGAGATCGAATCTAATCCCAAAAGAAAGTGAGCACACTTGTGAAACTATGCTACTTTAGTTAACCTACAGACAGAACAGTCAAATTTTATCAACTTCAACCAAAGAGTATTCTGTTGAACATTGCGTTTGACTGGTGTATATTTTTCGCTGTTCTCTACGAGCCTGGGGCAACAACGAGTTCATATTTGCATTTTTTCTATCAAGCGGTTTGGCTAAAATGGAACTAAAATGTAAAAAAAACTAATTAGACGTTAATTTTCGGCGTTCACCAACTCAGGCTGTATTTTGCATGACGCGAGAAGCCTCGTTTTGTCTGCGCGACCTCCTCAGTTCATCAACAAAGAAGGCACCAGAAAAATGCAATGACGCAAGATGCTTTTCTCTTTCGATGGACTGGTCGTCTGTCAACCGAAATTTTTGTCTTAAAAAAAATTTGTTGTAGTCAGCTTTATCTCAAGTTTCTTCAAAACTTGGCAGTGCTGCGCTGTCCACGTAGTTCAGAGTGTAATCGTGATCTTTGCCGCTTCGTGGCACCACCAGGGCGAAAGAAGCGAAAACTCGCGAATTTCTGGAGAAGCTCTTCCCCGAAGTGCGCAAACAGCGCGAACAGCAAGAGCGCATAGATCGCCACGGAACGCGCGGCGACGCGTGTAGGAGCGAGGCCGACTTCGCCGAGATCGTGGACGGACTTTCAGAACAGGTACAACGCGTTCGCTTGACTTGCCCGCGCAACCAAGGTGTTAATAGTTTTGTGATACCTACGTATTCGCAAATATTGTCATTGCTTGCGTTAACGCTTTCCTTATGTTGAAGTTTTGCGCATACTTGTTTGTTTTAATTCTTCTTTATTCCCATCGTTTTCGCTTCGGTTGGTCGCTGTGGACGCGCGTTCTACAGTCCTTACCCTCGCTTGTGTTTGGTTTACGAAGTTACGTTAGAACCACCCTTTCCTCAGGAAAACCAGCTGCAGAACATGCGGCAGCTCGCCGTGATCCCCCCCATGCTTCTCGACAACGAGCAGCGAAGAGTGAAGTTCGTCAGCGAGAACGGATACATCAGGGAACCACTGAAAGAATTCAAGGTGACGCTGTCTGCTTTTGGCACAGCGCTATGCTTTCACGTCGTGAGTTATTCTTTCACCCTGAAATATGCGGAAAACCACGTCATAGATTTCACAAACACAGCTTCCACACATATATGAGTTGTATAATACATATATAATTGTTTTTCTGTTTATTTGGTAGGAAAGCCAACAGCTCGATTTATGGTCGGATGAAGAAAAAGATATTTTTAAAGAGAAGTACATAAGCCACCCGAAAAATTTCCACCTCATTGCATCTTTCATTGAGAAAAAGGTAAAACACTGTTGTGTGAGCTCTGGCCTAGATTATCCAAACGTTTTGTGTTTTTGTTTTTATCCCTGGCGTGGATTTCATATGACTGAGGATCGCATGCTTGTGCTAAAACTATTATACTATGACATCATACACAATCTTCAAATATTATCGCCTGAATTCACTGCTTCAAGCGAAATCAATTATAGTTAGACCATAGTTGGCCAATGGCTTACCTGCTAAGATCATCCTACAATTTGTCAATTTAACTCTGGAAAATCTGCGAAAGATTTTCAACTGTCAACAATAAACTTTTTTGACGAAAGTACGTTATTCTGTGGTGTTGGCTGATAACAGATCTTTCGTAAAAGTTATCATAAAACAAATATTGTAACTGCTTCTGGTTCGTCTATCACGGCAGATTGTAAATTACTTCACCTTCAAGATTTACATGAAGCAGCGTTATTCTTTTCAACAATAAAGCAAAGCTCTTCGTAAAAGTGGTTCTGCCAATATTGTTGCTACATTTATGTCCAAGTTGTAACAATACGTGCAACTTCTGCTCAAACCGTTCCTTCAAAAATAAAGACAGCAACACTGGTACTGTTGCTGCAGCCTACGTATGCGCGCTTTACGGGAAGTGCGTTCCCGAACCTGTTTGACTTTTTTTTGGACTCGGAAACGGAATAAGGTTTTCATTGACATATATGGCGAACGTCGCGCCTCGTCTGGCATCGCTGTAACCAGCAACACCGGAACGTAGGGGTCATTGTCCGTTAACCTTTTAAGTGAGGGGGAAGCGGTGACGGGAAAGTCAAAAGTGTTTTCATGTTCCGTCAACTTCATACATTGTTTGCTGCGTCCCGCGTGTCACTCCTGTAATTCACAATGGCGCAACAATTTTTTTTGTGCTTGCTGTTTGGAACACGTGCTAAACCTCCCCAATGTGTGTCGTGTGCACTAAATACATGAAGTGTAAAGACGTTTTAAGCTTGGGAATGGTTTCATAACAACGTGCAGTGTTATCACGAAAGATGAACCAAACAGCTGAGCTACTTTGTTTGTAACCTCTGGTTCCCTCACTTTTCTCATAGCCTCTCCAGTTTCCCTGCTCCGGCCTCCCAGAGCGTAACTACGTTCGAGACGTGTTCATAAATCGCTGCTTGCATTTTGCAGTCACAATCGCCTGAGCGGTTGTGACTGTGCATGTGCGCAGCCTGGTGTAACTGCAGGAATAGGAATTTAGGTAGACACGTCTAGCTCATGCAGTACGTATCATAGAAAATATCGCTGACCTGATGTAACCTGTTAATAGAGCGTTGCCGACTGTATACTGTACTACTATCTGACCAAGAAGACCAACCACTACAAGGCGCTCGTCCGCAAACAAACTCTGAAGCCGAAGAAGGTCAAGTCCGGCCGTGCCCACGTAAGGCTACGCGTTACCGGTGTGGAGTTATGGGTAGCGGTATGCGAGCTGCAATTGATAATATCGAGTGCGTTGATTTATGCCAAGCAGCGAAACTTTTAATAAACGACTAAAAATATCGACTTTAGCTAAAAAGCAATTTACGCGTAAAGGTTCTTAATAATATTCTGTCATTGACGGTGTTCGGCAACTTAGAAATTCTTTTAATCCCGGTTGTGAGTCCCGCGCCCTGCTATGCGTTTTGTTGCTAGATCGCAGCTACATAAGCAAGTTTCTGTACTCGTGTTACAGGCGTCTCATAACGAACAGTCTGGCACGAAGGACGACAAGCTGTGAGTTCTTTCTATTTCCGAATTGCATTTTTCGACGTAATTCTCAAGTTGATCAGTAACAAAATGCTGAGTGTTATCGTAGTTACTTTGTTCTTGATCGACAGTCGTCGTGGTTCCAATTGACCGCTAAAGTTTACTTGTATAGAAAGAGTTTCAGCGCATCATTTATTCGTATGGATCAGTGCGCTCAAGTTTCAGACTTCGGGCCTTCTTCATTTTGGCTGAGTAACCAAGAAAAGCTGTTCGTCGGAAGCACTTGCCTTTGGCACCAGTGGGCGCTCGAGTTTGTCTTGAATCCTGTATTTTGTTACTTGGCTGCAGTCCACACCGATACGATAGGCATCTACTAAAGTTGTCAGTAATTCCCAAAGTACCAACAGTGTTGTCTCAGCGGTTCGTAGCGTGATGGTTGCACACAGCTTCTTGTTTGTCGTGTGTTTTGTGTTTTTACCGATAACGATGTTTTTATTCCAAAAAGTCCTCAAAAGCGTAGCACAGCTGTTTTTTCGCTCCGTTTTCGACAAACTGTCAGAAAGTTCGGGGAAAGATATGAAAATATTGATTTGTTCAGTGAAAAAGATGAAGTAAAGAGAGAAGTAGAACCAGAGGCTGAAGAACCCAGGATTGAAAAGCCTCCCTCTCCGCGCATGACCAGTGAGTGACGTCAGCCACGCTGACTCATGCGAGATGTTTGCGTGTCAAGAATTCAATTTCATGTTTGTTTGTCATTCGTTCTTTTCTAGGAGCTCGCAAGCAAACGATGAACTGGACCGAAGAAGAAATATCTCTTGTCAAAGGAGGTGTGTTGATATCCGACATGTATTGCATGGTGTTCCTCTTCAGTTTTCCCCTGTTTCGAAGCAATAGAACTTTTCCGCTAGATGTATAGATTGATAGTATATGTAGTTGCGTGTTGAAGCATACCACGCTTCCGTACCTGAATCAAGATGTCTTGTATCGGCAGATATCAAGCAGCTAATTTCTTGTGTTTAGAATCAGGACACGAAAAACAACTTACCAACGAGCTCACCGGCCTTTCTATTCCAATGAGGATTGAAAATATTTAATTGACGCGAAATCGATTTCCTAGTAAAACGCTTTGCGGTCAGATTTAGCAACTTTGCTTCTGCGGGAAATTGTCAGCTTACCAACTTAGCGATTTCCGTCCTACTTTTGATCTCATACCAACACTCAACGTGTGCTTTCGCGCAGGGTTCGAAAAATACGGTCGTGACTTTTCTTCGATATCCCGGATGTTAAACAACAAGTCCGAGCAGCAAGTAAAGAACTTCTATCACAATTACAAGAAGAAATACGCACTTGACCAGCTCATCACGGAAAGCAAGAAAAAGAAGGTTGTCCGTCTTTCAAACGATGCACTGCACGACGTTCTTTAAATTTTTATGTGCTTTGCGGAGTAAACTTTCAAATATGTCAAATCGTTGTAGTGCAAAGTTAGTACAGGTGTCTATTACCCCAGTTGCTTAAATCAATGCATTTACTCATGAGCGTCGGAAGGTTTTTTTTTTTCAGGGAGGAAGCACTGGTGAAATTTCATTTTACCCACTCGAAACTGAGAGAAAAACAGTTTTCCACTAAAAAGGCAAATATCAAATTTCAAAATCCAAGGGGGCATAGCCCCCCCTACCCTCCTTCCGACGCCTATGCATTCACTGTTGCCGTCGTGGCTCGTTGTCTTACCGTGGTTCTCTTCTTGTAAACTTTTTGATGTGTGGTGGTAGCGATTTCTCGCTCCTGGTTGTTGTCCACCGCCCTGCATTTTAAACTGCTGGTTCGCCCGTGATAAATCTTGTTGGCTGACCACGTTTCTGGTGGTGATATATGTATATGTTTCATTACAACCCCAACGCATCTTGAAAGCAAGGTCAACAAGTAGGGACTGCACGAACCCTGTGCGAGTCGCAACGTGGAGGTATAGAGACATGCGTGCTAGTGGGGATGTTCTTTTCCTTCTTTTGCAGACAAACGAATCGAGACGAACAAGAAACCAGGCCCAGTCGCCTGAAACGGCTGTCGTGACGAAGGAGGATGACATAGCAGACCGAAAAACTGCTGACTCATCTTCAACTGACGAGAAAAAAGCAGAGAAAGACAAAGCAGAAGAAACATCGGTTGCAGAGGAAAAACGTTCGGTTAGCCACATAAACCTACTGCTTTTTTTGCATTTAGTGAACATGTGTCTGGCTTGACGCACAAATCTTTATCTTGGAAAGATGCTGAGTCGTTTTTTAAGGTTGTTGGTGGCAAATTGTCATGAAAACTTTTTTGCTCATTAAGTTCGTTGACCACAAAAGCCCTCATAATGCGTTACAGCTGGCTTTCGTGAAAGCATGTGTATTGACTGACCGTGACGATTAGCACTGCATGAAGCAGCAGCTTCAACACAAATGTGATGTCCGTTCTTTTATGAACGTCGCAGATATTCCTTGAACCCAAAGCTTGTGAGGACGTTGATACAAAAACATGAAAAAGGGGCAATAAGTGTAGTTTACCGATTTCACATTTATCACCTTTTGGTCCTGAAACGTTACCACCATTTCACCAAACGTCAATGTCAGCTGTTACTTGCTTGACCCCCCCCCTGAACTCGCAACCGTACTTCGCTTCGCAGAAAAGCAAAGACCGCGCGCCGAGCCCCTTCTACCCGACCGGCAAGTTGCTTACGGATGCCAGCGACCCGGCGCCCCTCGTCACGACCCAGATCCGCACCAGGAGGACCGCTGCCCTCGCCGCCGCTGCAAGCGCACCGCAAGAGAGCGCCAGCGCAGGTACAGCAGTTCGAGTCTCGCTGTGCAACAAGGAGTGAGTCTGCGAGGATTTTTCGCGCTCACCCGGCCTTTGCATTTAAACCAGTCGCGGCAAAAGGTGGCATGCTAGGCGAGAATTTGTCGGCTGGCTTTCGTTGTCATTGTCTGAATCGTAACTTGCCAAAAAATCGATGGGCCACAATCCTTTTAAGCGTTCAAATTTTCACCACAGAGTTTATCCAAAACACAGCCGTTTGCTGGTCCCAGTAAAAGTGAACCTCGAATGTGTGCTTTGCAGATACAGCAGCTGGTTCGAAGCGACCCGCCAGCGACAAGTCGGCAACCGCCACACAGGAACCGGCGGAAAAGAAGCCGAAGGTGAAACAACGCGTAGCATGCTTTAAACTTGTACATAAGGCTGTACACAAAGAAACTTTTCAAATACACTTCTTGTGGAGTTGACCAGTGTGTTGGTTACTGATTTGACCCAGTTGGGTGCTTGTTTTTTTGGTCATTTTTCGGTCATAGAAAATTTTGGTCAATTCGGTCATGATTTCCGAATATATGGACCAGTGAATACTGTTACGGCGAGTTTTAAAGTTTTAATACTATTACGAAACAAACGAAACGTTTCTGCGAAAAGAAAAACAGGTTAGAGTGCAGTGTGGCTGTGATTGAAAATAATTAGATTATGTTCGAAGTAAAGATGAGCCCGCTGGACTGCCCACCAAGTAATGCAGGTTATTTGATGACCTTGGCTCCCGGCAAATCTCTTATCTCTTGCAATACAGGATCGTCTGACAGGCAGCTTGTTTTAGAGCTCTTTGCAAGACCGACCGCCACCGACAAGTCGCTTATCAATGGTTAGGTTAGGAAAAGGGTTGTCCTGTTTATTGATCACCAACAACAGGCACCAAGTGCTATGAAATGGTACAGTTTGAACAAATAACAAAAACTGCCATTGTCTTGCCCCACACCGTTATATAACCATCAAAACTGTTCTCAATTCAAATGCTTTTCAACAGTACTTGCGATCTGAAAGCCTGCCTGACCTTTATCACCCCAAGACCTGTTGCCATGGTGATTCTCCTTCCTTGCGGCCTTCATCGGATCATTATCGCAAAGTAACTTTTCCTCTGACGTCGACATTTCCTGTTCGACGTCGAGGAACCTTGCGCACGTCATTGCGGATAGAAATAGAAATCGTAGCATAAATTCTGTGTTCAGTCCTTGACCAAGTCGTCCTTGAAAGTGTTAACGCTTTCGTCTTGTGCTCTTCATTTGTTTATCACCGAAGCAAGTTCCACTCGTAAGTTTGCATGACGACGAACCATCCTTTTTTCAGAAAAGCGAACGCCGGCGAAAGGAGAAATCAAACAGCGAGTCGAGCTCGAAAGACGTGGTTAAGACTGAATTCGACAAGCCCGAAGTGGGTACTTGCTGCTCCCATCTGTTTATTTATTTTAAATTGTGGCGAAGCATATGCGGTGACAAGTCCTTAAACATTCTTGAGATAGAGATTGCAGGGTTGGTGACGCCATACCAAACATTACCTTGTAGCAGTAAAGCAGAATTTGTTTTTCTCTTCTAGTACTAAGCTTTACCAAAGAGACGTCTTTCAAAACAGCGTCATTGGCACCCGGTGATTATTTTAGCTGCTGATAACTGCAGTTCCATCCCATCTGTTGGTCGTTTTGATGCCATTTCACGCAATGAAGCCGAAAGTTTTTTAAGGTTGAAAGTGATGACGGCTCAGTCGACCGTCACCAATGTAGTGTCATGCACCGCGTCAGGGCGGCCAAATTGTTGTTATCATGTTGTTTCTGTTGAACTTTGCAGACAAAAGCAGAAAGCGCTAAAGTGGAGGCAGCTTCTGCGGCTGATAAAAAACCTGCTGCCGATCCAGCTACGCCCGATAAGAAAGAAGGTAACTGCAAACTTTGTGTCGTTTAATTACAATGCACTTTGCTGAACACAGTCGCTGAAGCGCATTTTTACTAGCGATGGCTCGTCTGCACGATTTGCAGCTTCTAAAATCTCCAGGAAAAGGGAAAATTTTTATATTTCTCCAGTTATGTTGCCCCACAATTAACTATCGCGGTTTTTGCCAAAGCCTATGTACTCTCATTAACACTGCTGGGTATGGGATCGATCTCATACGTAGATCGCGAAGTTTTCAAACCGACTTAGAGCTTTCTATCGATGTTCAAGCGAAACACTGACTCTTCGACGCTTCGCAGGAATGGCCGACGCCAATGAACAGGAAAGCGACGCAAAGCAGCAGGTCACCGCTTCGGCGTCGCGCGCCCAGAAAGATGCTGCGTCTGAGAAGAAAGCAACCGCTGGTGTGGCGAAGACCTCGCTGGAAGATCACGACAGTAGCGCGACGTGCAGCGCCGATGAAGACGGTGCGCAGGAGGTACCTGGTCTTTGCGTGTCGGCAACTTTGCCGTGCAGATGTTGTTGCATCCGCAAAGTAAACGTTTCTTAAGAACTCGCGGAACAAGATCTCCAAATGCCCAAGGTTGGGCTCCACGCAGCGTGGTGCTTTGTGCTGCGCGTGGTATGAGGTGGTCGGAGTTTGACGTTTAAAGGAAATATTCTTAGTAAGGTCGGAATTTAGAGTGCGTGCACTGATACCACGATTGCCAGCCATGTCATGAACAGGTCATGCGGTTACTGTGAATGTAAGTAGGTGGTTGCACATAAATATCGCATGAAGAACGTGTACTGGCAATTCAAAAAACGTATCCGAAGAAATTTCGGTACAACTATAACAAAGTTGTTATTTTTGAAAAATAAGTTTTTCGGCTTAAAACCAACGCTGCATTGGTTTTGTGCAAAAAACAGGCTCGCATAAAAAAACTGCTGCAACGAAACCTGTGGTGAATAAATGATCTTACAATTTTTCCAGAAAAAAAAAAACTTTATAAAGTTGCTCACGCTGCTACACACAGTCTTGTAAATTAGCAGTAACGCTACTGTTTCCAGCCTGTCGTGTGGAAGATTAAGGAGAAAGGTCCTGCGGACGCGTACGACTTCAATGATTCGCCGACTATCATCAGGCTCGAAACAGCCCGACCGTCCTCTTCCGCATCAAGCAATTCCGCTACCGCCAGCTCGGCTCTTTCCAGCTCCTCCTCCGCTTTCCAAACTACTGCCAGAGTAGATCCGTTGGGTGCGAGTCTTGGCATTGCTTTTCAGATGCACAGGAGGTGCCGTTGGTAATTATGCTTTTTTTCGTGCAGTACTAACTCTGGCCAACAAGGCGGTCAACGTGCTCCCTACATCCGCCTCGTCCTCGCGACCTGTGACCATCGCCCGACCGCAGTCGCTCCCCCCACCCGCCGCCACACCACCGCCCCCTCCGTCGTCGGCAACCGTCCGAACCACTGCGATGGTCACGTCCGTTTCAACTGTTTCTGCTCCAGGTAGCATTCGTTGTCATTGTCCGAATCGTAACTTGCCAAAAAATCGATGGGCCACAATCCTTTTAAGCGTTCAAATTTTCACCACAGAGTTTATCCAAAACACATCGGCTTGGTGTTTTTCACATGGTGTTTGTAACGAACTGGTGTTTTACGTCCAAACATCGATCGTAAATTTGCGGGTAAGCTTCGACCAGTAACCAACGAGAACAGGTATGGTGGACACAGGAATTTGTTAAAATTGAAGTGTGAAAACAAACTTGTGAACTGTCACCATATTTGGTTCTTATCTTTGACTTCGCTTCTTATTTATTGTTGTATTCGTCCCAACGTCGACCCCGAACTCGTACTTGTCGCATAGAAGCTTAATTCGTGTTACTTGGGAAGCGGATTTCCAGGCACAGCATTCGATTGTCTTCCCTAGGCTTGTTCCGGCTAGCTACTTAAGCAAGTGCGCCTTTCTTTTATTAGCTGTGAGTGCATCGCGGCCCAGTTCGACGCCCGGGCCCTTAGATTTGATGGACAAAACTCCATCGACAACTGCTGGGAATGCGGAGCCCGGTAAGTGGTGGTTGTGTCGTGACGTCACACCGCATTGCTTGTTGCAGCCGTTTTTCTGCCAGCTACCGTTTTTCTGCCGGTTCAGTCGCTCGGCGTTTGTTGTCCACGCAACAACCGCTTGCCGGACCCCCCGACGGAAGCATCACGAACAGTTGGGACTCAGTTAACGCGGGACGATTGATTTCGGCGCAAAGAAAAGCAATCTTCACCTGCTTTTCGTGCGTTTGAAAAAGCACTACCTTGTCTAAAACTTCGCCGTCTCTTTCGCTTTGGCGGTGCTCTCATCGCCTTCGTTTTTTACGTCGCATGTGGCCGTGACCAATCGAACAGCACCCGTGAATTGCATTTCGACCACCACCGCCTTTGTGACAACGTGGCAACGCTTTCACGTCAATTGTCACATCTTCTGTGTGCGGTGTTGTCTGTTGCATTAAATTAAGTCCAGACGACAATATTGCTCCCGACTCGAGCTTAAAGGCCAATCTGCACTGAGGACGTGCCAGGCGCAATCCTTTGATTGTTTTGTTGCGTCGGGTAATTCTGCGCTCGTGCACGCCTCGGCACGGCAACGCCTGGGCGCAATAAAACAAACAAAGAATCGTGCACGGCTACTCCTGGCAACATCTCAGTGTAGATTGGCCTTAAAAGCACCTCGCTGTTCAGCTTACGTGCTCTTCTCTCGTTCGCAGCCGGGCCCGTCACCAGGCCGCCGTCCATGCCGGCCGCCGTCCCGATCCTCCCACCACGCAGCGCGCCGCCGCACGCCACGACCGCTGCCAGCAGCGCCACCGTGGTGGAAGACATCAGGAAGCTGGTCTACACTGGACGTAAGTGTTCTCGTATGTTGTGTCGCTGCATAGTCCGCGAGGCCGGAGAGCGAAGAAAGGAGATACGCAGTTGGCTTTTCCACCTGTGCTTTCACATCGTACAACAGGCGTTAAATGCAGTCTTCTTCATTTTGTGGCCGAAGGATGGACAAGCGTTTTGTTGCTTGTTCCGTCGAGGTCGTGTTTGTGTACCTGCGACCACAAAATTGGTTGTTTTGTTGTAATTTTCTCGGCAGGTTAATAGAGGGCGAAAGCTACGTCACTCACTGGGGCTTATTTTTCAGCCCCTGGAAAAGTCGTGTTTCCTCCTGGAAGCGGCGTGAAGACATTCGCGGTCAGCGTGCCGCACGTGATGGACTTGACGACGTCAGACAGAACGAGCTTATCGCGCCACCTCACTCCTGCGTCCATCGCTACGGTCAAAGTTGAAGGTGCAAATTTTTTCGTCTTACGCTGTCGCTAAAAACTCCTTGCTAGCAAATGCTGTTGGCCACGTTCAACGCTGTGATGGATGGATCTGTTTTTATTTCCGTCTTATTATGTCTTAATTTATTTTCAAACGTCTTCACACCCGCATGCGAAAGAGCGCAACTTAACGCACGCATGGCGCTAACAAGGAACACAGCGATAGATGAAAGAACACGAGCATAGATACGTGGTGGCAGCAAAAAACACGGGCATATATGCGTCAATACGGTTACTATGATCTCAGCACCGCTGAATAGCACTCTCTGATAAGTTCTTATTGGACAGACTTCTCGGGCAGTTTTGCATATATTCATTCAAGTACTTCTTCATTACCGATTTTGTATCATGAGATGTTTTCACGAGATCTATTGTAAACTGCGCGCAATTACATATTGCACAGCTCCAGCCACAATCTGCCCCCCTTCGAGACCCCTTCACCCTGTTGCCAGCAACCTCCAGAAAGACTTCGATCCCTCGACAGTTACCCTGCCAAGCGCAGGGCATACAAGTAAGTGTACCAGGCTGATTTGTGAATGTCGGCAGACTGCAGCTTGTTGCATTGCTGTTCGGTGTTTTTCGCTATCAATGCGTGGTAGGTTTCGTTACCAGAGTAACAATCGTTGCATACAGAAAGGACTTTCATGAGTGTAAAGTTACTGACACATAGTTTTTGATGCAGATCATACATGTTGCGTCGGAAGGCATTGCATGCGAGAGCAGGTGCATGTTAAGACTAATCTTGTTTCTTTTCAAATGGGGCTTACTGAAAGGGTGCTTGCCCTGTGCAAGTACGACACTGCGCGAGATACAGTTGCCCACTTCTTAAAATGCCCCCCCCCC
>JGI24159J19872_10003434_pt1 | contig 19714 bp, 11 predicted proteins | sample Ectturendosymbi4_FD_19872 | JGI IMG/M metagenome (IMG submission 19872) | reverse complement strand
ATTCGCAAGGCGTCGTTGATGGTGGGGTCAATGAGGTGGGTATTAGCACTGTGGCACCAAACAGGAGCGCAGTGCTCTGCAGTCGAATGGACCAGGGCTAAGGTGGCTGTTTGCAATGTTGTTGCTCCAGCACCCCAACCGGAGCCAGCAAGCCGCCTCAGGAGTGCAAAGCGTGACGTCAACTTATCGCGAAGTGACTCGAGGTGTTGGCGATACGTGAGCGACCTGTCCAACGTTACTCCGAAGTACTTGGGATCGGAGCAGAAGGGCAGGGTTTTGTTGTTGAAGCTGACTTTCAGCTCACGTTTGGCCTCCTTTTTTTGAGGCAGACTACCAACACTGCTTTTGTAGTGCTGAGCTTAACTTCCAGGTCTGGTGGTATTCACCTCCGATGATGGCCATGCCTTTGCTTAGCACCCTTTCCACTGTTTGTCACCCTTCATCAGCATGCATGGTTGCTAGGTCGTTGGCGTACGCATAAGTTCTGGAGATGGTGGTTGGCAAGTCAGAGATGTAGATGTTGAAGAGAAGAGCTTCCGGGACGAATCCCTTCGGGACGTCATTCCTGAAGCGTCGTGACCTACTCAGTTTGCCGTTAGCGGTGGTAAGGGTGAAGCTGCGATTACCAATTAGCTCCATGGTCATGCGGGCCGTGTGTCTGTCAGGTGGCAATCGCACTAACTTGCAGGTACAAGCTGCTTTAACTGCAGTGACTGATGTTATGAAAGAGTCTGTTTGGTTCATAATCGTCTGTTTCTTCACGGTAGGTAGTATGAAATTTTTGCAATTATCATTTGTGACTCTGTTGGGGAGGAATTGATAGTGTTTGGGTTTGTAAGGGTGGAATGTGAAAAAATCTTAGAGAACCACTGGTGTAGAACTTAATATTAATCGGACGAGTAGACATTAGACATCATCGCTATAATCAGCAGTAGAAAAAAAACATTGCCCGCTCATTCCCATACGAGAAAAGTGACGAGACAACACACGACCTTTTCTTTTCAGGTGTATTGATAGCTGCATGTCCTGTCAAGTAGAGGATGCATGGAAGATTCTCCCACCTAAGTATTTCCTGGGCTGTTCCCACAGCGCATTGGGTGACTGTGGCGAGTGGTCGACAACTCGTGCAACTACACACGAATAACAATCGAAACCATCGCTCGACGCGCACATCAAAAAAGATCGCACTCAGGTTTTGCTTTCCTTCATACAACTCATGAAGGCGTTACGCCCCATCCACGCACATGGGTGTGCCCCAATATGGGCATGAAAGGGTGAGTGAGGACGAAGTTAAGGCGCTTCTTGCTCAGGAAGGCTGGGAAACTTAAAAAGCAACCAGGTCAAAGGTTGTAGAAACCTGAACCTAACAACTCGCTCCCAGACAAGGGTGGTCTGGTTGAGGAAAGCAAACGGCATCGACAACTGAATGTTCTCGGGCGTTGTGGCTGAAAATAACATTGATCCTGGTTTGTCGAGGGAGCTGGTGATGACGTCGTACAAAGGATTGATTTCAATGCATATGCTGGAAACAATATTAGTGTTTGCGTGCGATCGGTGTCGAGATTGTCATGCTAACCAGATTTANAATTAAGATTTCTCTTACAACTGCCTGTAGCAATATGCTTGACATCATTCACATTTGTTTAAAACAAACAGAAAAGCATCAANACATCAGGTACAAAGATTAGTTGAGAGAACGGTCACTGATCGACGATTTCTGTATCGTCACAGCCGATCCCACTGACCAAGTTGTCTGCAGATTGCTTCTGGAGGAAAACGATGGCGCTGGTCCAGGACTGAGACGTCGGACACAGCAAAGTGTTGAGCCTCTATCGCGAGATGTAAAAAGACATTTGCAGACACCGCATCGTCCTTGTGATGGGCCCTTTACCAATGATCAGAGGGCCATCGCCTACAACGGCTGGTTTCAAATCATACCCGAACCTTTGCGTTGGCAGAGGCGTAGGTCAAGTGGTGAAAAGGTACAATACGCAATCGTGGGAGAATTTTCGGACATCCACTGGACAACGATTACTGCTGGCAAGTCAACAAATATTTCTGACGGACCATCTTCTGTACCCGCTGGAAAAGAGCTAACAGTGCATCACAGGATGAAAGTGTTGCCCCACGTCACAGTGAGGAAGACATACTTGGCAGGTGGCGACAGCATTTCAAAACTTATTGTAACACCGTCTCAGACACACCAGCGACGAGGGAAGCATCACTTCAGCAACAGGTTATGGTTAAATCTGACCTGAAATGCCTCAAACTTTCAATGAAGAAAATATTCCGGTATCTCGAGTGCGTCAAGTTGTTTGACGGTATTACTATTAACAACATTAGCAGAAATGGCCAAATCATACGATCCTTCCAATACATGCAAAGGGCAGGGGAGTGCACAAACTATCGAGGCGCTTTCTCCTTAGCCTTCCTGGACGTGTATGCCTTGATGGCGCTACCAGGTGGCTGACCCAAAACTGGAGAATACGGAGTGCACTTTTTTATCCTTGGCGTAGTGCAAACCAACTTTTAACCAACCAACAAAATTCTCAGAAGCTTTGGGAATATGTAAAAGATGTCTGCATAGGTTTTGTGGACCTGGCAAATACGAGCGGGTCCCCAAAAAAACTTGGGAGTTTTGCAGGAGCGTGGTGCTGCCTGTCACATACTGCTCACCATTAGATCATCGTGTTCCTGCTCAGAAGTTGGCGTCAATGCCAACAGCATCAAGTCAACACCGGTGCCGAACACCAACAAGGGCGTGTCTTGCCGCTACCCCCCTTCGCGCTGTGTATGGATTGGGTAGGCAGTGGCAGGCTCTGTGTTGACGACCGTGTCGATGCAAGAAGCAGCAGCAGGGGTGTTTTTTTTATGGAGGATCCGACAGTGTTGTGTCGCACAAGGTGAGCAGCTATTAAATAAATGAAGCCCTAAATGCTGAGCCAGTTTTCCGAATAGAGAGATCCCAGCTCCAACGATTGGGCTATTGAGGTCAGAATGAACCATGAAAGTTTGCCAAGGGATGTTATATCAGCCTACGCGCATGGAGAGCGAGCTTTGCGACAGGTCAAAGATTGTTGGCATAATTATATATCTCTGACGTGGCGTGGAGCTTGCAATAATATCAGATGTACTATAGGTTCATGAGACGTTTCGAGGCTCCTGGAGCTCCACAACCTATCGACACAATTATTGAAATGATGTGTACAGGGATGGAAGATGGTACTGATGACAAATATTCCCAAACAAACAGTAGCGAAAAACAAAGCTCACGAGTGAAAAATGTTCCTGGGACTCGGTCACTGTGTACAAGCGGCTACATCATCGTCTGTAGCTGATTAAATCCTTGCGATACAAAAGCCATTAGAAAAGAAAAATTTTGGAACGCATTTGTTTTGCTACAGACGACAAATTTTTCCGGAGCTGTAGTCATTGACGCTAAAGATATTTTAAGATCAATTGCAGTTACGTCACCAAGTTCGAGCATAGTCATGATACGACACAATGGCCGTCATGACAATGATTCACGTTAACTCTACGCAAGCAGCGGAAACAAAGATATTGTTCATCCTATGAGATGAGAACAATGACGCCAATCACGACAAACAATCATGCTACTGTCCGTTGTCATGATTGGCGCGTACTGTAAGTTTTAATTGGCATTAGAAGTTGCCCTCGAGGCAGGGACCACTTTCTCACGATGATGATCTCTCATTACATTGCTATGCACTCGTCAGTCATCGCAAGCGCTCAATACACAGCTTCCAGTGTTTACCTTGAAGTTTTTGCGACAGGAAACGTGATCCGCGAACTTCAGAGTTGATTTATACTCCAGGAAACTAATCACCACACAATCGCACAGAGACGTTTCGCAGAACGCAGTTGCCAGATATTTATGCGCCAGTGATAAATTTCAAATGATTCTTTAACAGTGCAATGACGTAACAAACACATGCTATTAACCGGCAAATACCCCCCCTTAGGACACGAGCGCTTAACCTGGGGTCCGTGAACCCTTAAGGACCCGTGAATGTGACTTAAGGGGCCCATGAATGATTCTTAAAGGGTTAATAGGCTTTGCAGACATTTCGATCGCCATTACGATGAGTAAAACCTAATTTCGAATTTTTGTTCCAACGTTTCGTCTTGAGCGGTCCCTAAGTCTTATTTGGATGTACCAGGGGTCTGCTGCCACAAGTGTTTATGAAACGCTGGTTTAGGACAAACCTCTGTTCAGAATTGAAGCTGCGACACACTTAACTTTTTATATATGTATTTAAGCTGAACTCGACTTATACATGTATGAACAGCGCACAGCGATGAGTTGTACAAAGCGCTATTTGAACATCGTTTGTAAACATGATGGGTTAGCAAGCCGTAAATCTACATCTCAGCTCGGGAGATAGATCATCATATCAAAGTAACTGTTTACTGCAGTCAGGGAGCGGACAACACAGAAACAAAACAGACTTTACGGCTCTGTGCAACGCTGACAAGGAATAGCGTTTTCAATCGGAAACTAAAATTTACGCATCCCTGTTATTTGCAGAATTTCAGCACGAAAAGTTTCGGGGTCTCATCGCTTGAACACCTCATCACAGAAACTTATAGAAATTTGCTGTTTTTCCGCACCACTTGTTTTGCACTATAATACTGTTTGCTCATAACCGATACCGCCTGTAAGTTATTTGTGTAAAGGGTTGCGTACTTCAAGCGCGCTCACTTTCTCTAGCGAAGTAACATTTTTGTAATCGTGCGTAATAAAATCTTTGAATAATTGGGGCGGCGATAACTTAGTGATGGAGTGTCCGCCTCTCAATCAGAAGGTTGGGTGTTCGTTCCACGCGCCACAGTGTGACTCGCCGTAGCGCTCCGTGGGCTAGAGCGTTCACCTCAACCGCCCCGGCAGGAAGCACAATTCAGGCTTCGGCCTGCCGCCAATTGCTGTCAGCAAAATCAAATTTTAAGAAGTAACGCTTGTAACCAACAATTTTAATTTCTCTAATTGAACCAAAAAACACGTCAAAAATTCAGTGGACACTTTTTCTATATTTTTGCCATCATGCCGCAAAAAGCAGCCTATTCCACTGGAAAAGTGATCAAGGACTAACAAAACATTTCAAACACCACCGGCCAACTGACAAGGCAATGAGTCCTAAGAAGCTCCTCCCTCTTTCGAGACTTTTGTGGAACAGAAACAACAAGTGAGGGTGACACTCCAGTGCTGATGAGCACTGGAACATCATCCCCTGGGTGAAATTTGAATGCAAAGACACAAGAGCGCCAAGGTTTTAATGCTTTTCTTTCCAAACACTTTGCAGGTTCGAAATTAGAGCTACCTTTAATCGTGTATGCGATGAAGGCGTGCGTGACGGAAATGAGACTTCCGGGATAGTACTTGTGTTCCCAGTCGAATTTAGTGATGGTGTTGATCTTTATCTGCAACGCAAAGTGATAGTGAGTACGAGTAGGAAAATTCAGCAAATGATGCAAACAATATTTTCGTTACCGCTTTCAAATGCTACATTTCCCGCCATGGCCATTTAAATTATTATATAGCCATTCTAAGAAACCTGCTTAAATTAGTCTTATAAATTGCCATCTTTAAGTCGCTTTGCAAACATAACAATTACAAAACGAAAAACAATTCTGAGTAAATTGGGTAATTGTGGAAAGGCTTCAAGCAGATAAATTATCTTCACTGGCATGCATCCGACGTTAAGTAACGAACAATCTTTGAATAAAAGCATTGTTATTAATTCAAAGTAAGCAAGCTTCCACTCAGTGGCGTGCAGAGGGGGGTGTGAACGTGTACCCTTACACGTACGTTTTATAACGTTCAAGTCCCTTGCTATTGTTGCGTAACGTGGTACGAGACCCGTACAGCTTTTCTCTCTTGATTCTCACTTGAGGTGAAGTTTTTATGGCATAATGCAGTGGTGCTCAAACCGTGGCAGGCAAGGCCCTCTGGAGTGGCTCGCGAAACAATTTTCATTGGAAAGAAAACTTAACACTTTAATCATTTAAGAGAATTTTTTAGAGAATTTCATTGAGATCATTAATTCTTGTGGCCCGCGAAGGGTTTCTGAAAGACAAATGTGGTCCACGAGCCAAAAAGTTTGAGCACCACGGCGTAATCCTTTGGAACGTGGTCAATGCCTGGGCAGGTAGTTTTGTTGTGCCTGTATTTCTCATATTTCTCAATGCTATAATTTGGCAGGGGGCACACAATCAAGTATTCGCCCCGGGCATCTTCAGACCTCTGCACGCCCTGTTTCCAGTGTACACACTACTACCTTGTTGCTGGCTGGAACGGAGCTGTCAATTTCTGCATTCACGTCNGATACAATCGTGACCTTCATCGCACTTAGCGCGGCTAGCTCGCCATCCCGGACTTCTCTCATTGAACTGGAAAGAGAGATNAGGACTGATATCGAAAAACGNCTTTACCAAAAGACAAAGGCTGGAAAAATCTTTTGCAGACGCTTCAGGGTTTTCGAAAGCATTGCTGACAGAATCTATTTAAAAACAGCTCTTTCTAAGCAAGCAATCAGAGACTGTGATGTTAATCAGAGTCTACATTTTGTCTGAGTGTTAAGAATCGCGAAGTGATTTCATGGGATTTTCAGATCTTTTGAAAAACTATGTCACACAAAGGTAGTGAATCAATCGGCTTTTTCAAAGTGCCACACGGTGCAGATACCTCCTTGGATGTGTGCAAAAAGTGATTAAACGGTTCATCGTAAGTTAATCAGGACAAACTGATAGCAAAGATGTAGAAGTAAAAAAGCAGATCATACGTTACGTAAAAAGTTGAAAGTTTGATGATTTTGTATCTATAATAGTGCTTCCCAGGTTTTGCCCATCAACTAAACCATACCCACTAATTTGGTCCAATGTAGAAGACTTTTTTGCCTCTGCAAATTTTAATCAAAATAGGCGATAGATATTCACATAACGACAGTACTTAGCATTTGGCGCTACTGACGAAGTTACTAATCACACTTAGGAGTTGGCACCCAGAGTTTGAGAAATGCAACCATTCCACACAACTGTTGAAGAACTACGACCAATAGAAAGGTTCATTATTAATGCATCTGCTTCAAGGCGCATCGAAGCACACAGATGAGAGACAACAAATCAGTGCAGCCAGCCTGCAAAAGCGGATAACCCGTCATACATTGTTTGCTCTGCATCATGAACGACTTGGACAGGATTCCTGTCCGGTATGACGTCATTCTCCACACTTCCACGGCGTTGCTGCGAAAAAATAAAATGACATTAAAAAAACAGTCAGTCTGTTAAGAAGTGATAGAAAATTAAGCTGAAAACGAAGCTCAGAGTTCCGTTTAGATTAGATTCCAACAAAACCAGAACTTTTCAAATATACAAAAAACACCACCCTTTCGAGGCAACTTGGCTATGATAAAAGTCTTACTTCAGAGTGCAGTTGGGATGCATAGCCATGAAACGACTGGTTCGTTTTGTAACGTTTTACCTTTTACCCTCACTAAGCTTTTTAACAATGCCCTCTGTAAAGCAAAAAAACATAGCTACCTGAAGTTTTGACTAAAACGACAAAGAACCCACCCAGTTGAACTCCGAGGTAAGAAATTAACGTGTTTCAGTGACACTTGCAAAAAGACGCAGGTGTTAGTGATTTTGTTGATAGATGGATAAAGGGTTTTTAACTTCACCTGAATATACTTGATGCAAAACTGTACGTTTTTGCAAATTATGCTTCATCACATTTCCATTCTACCATTCAAAATAGATTGATTGACTATACTTCACTCAGCTGGGGCCAGTATCAATAGTGAAAGCTGACAAGAACTTCCATCACTTGAAAGAAACTTCCACCAGCAACAAACACAGAGCAAGAACTTTCATCACTTAAAAAGGTAACTTCCATCAGCAACAGATATGCAACATGTATATGAATTATTAATGGCAATTTCACTGCCATTCCAGTTTGAACAGCTGAACTTTTATTCAAACTTTCTTTGCGCTTTATTGAACATCCCTTAATGCTGATCAGTTTATAGCACCAGCATACAAAATAATATTTATTGAAATGACAACACTCAAAACACCAGCTGAGTAAATTCACTTGCACTCGTGGCATACATGCAGAAAATAGTTAAAACTTAAAATAATATATCTGTAATTATCCATCAAAAATATGTTCCATGACTATTATGTCTACATTCAACAGCCTACATGTTTGTTGGGATTTAGATGCAACTTTCACTTTATGACAGTCCACACTTTCAAGCTTGGGGCATTCTAACAGTTATGACTTCTGAGTCTGCAACGGTTAGTGATTTCAGACCCCGTGTCATTTTTGTAGTTAGTTGACATAGAATCTGTTACCTCACAAAAGCTTTGATTGATAAAACTGTAATTGCTTTTAACTTGTGTTATCATAAGAACTCTTTGCCTTGTTTACTTTATAAGTGAAAACATATTTGAATGCTTTAAGTGTGTCATAGAAATCACACAAAGCATTGAAACTGCATATGATATTTGCTTGATTTTTACTGCTTGATTTAAATCAAATGATTTACATCAGGGGTCTCCAAACTACAGCCCGTGGGCCAAAAGCAGCCCGCGAAGCCATTTTGTCAATGATGAAAAAATAATACATTAACAAAAAATTTGTTGATTTGGTGGAATGCAACCTATCTCGAAACAATGGCATTACGTAAGAAGTCCGGCCACCAAACTATCATGTAATAGCATATGTGGCCCTTGGACAAAAAAGTTTGGAGACCCCTGATTTACATCAATCAACCCTGATCAGTGACCATGATCACTATTAGACAAAAGTTGCTTAGATTGATAACTTGCTTGCTAAAGTTGAATTAAGAGTTCGTTTCTGCAAGCTGCCATCTTCCTGCACATTGTACACTTCATGTCCCATTCAGCTTAGACATAAGTGATTGTTGGTTCCATGAACAATGCCATAATATTGCACACGACAGTAAGATCGCAAAATATTTTAAATAGTCCCTACAACAATGACGTGTTGAGTCAGTTTTACTACATAAAAAACTACAAAGACTGGCATCCCATTCTATATATCAGGAGTCAGAAACCTACGGCTCGCCAAGCAAAATCATCTGGCCACAGCTCCTTTAAAATTTGTGGTAACTACATGGCACACCTAGTGGTACTATATTTTATGAATTTGCCCTCCTTGCAATTTCTCGTATTGCATACTTGTGAGGAACTATTTAACAGAAACCACACTGTGTGGTAAATGTACTGTATGTCATGTATTGGGTTTTCGTTATGAACTGTGAAAATCAGGAGTAGATCCGATTGAAATTCCATAAATTTCCAAGTTTTAACAACACCATAAACAGCAAAAAGTCCAGAATTGTGGATGGAAATTAGTACGGCCCACCAAACCTTGCAGATTTTGTTTTGGCCTGTGACTCGGAAAAGGTTGCCAACCCCTATGCTATATATGCTGCAAACTACAGTAATCCATACTTCACATTGCAAGAAAACAATACAAAATATCAGTTACAATATTTTGATTGCTTTACTAGACAATACAAGGAACTGCACTTACAAGTTCATCTGAATTAGAGTTGACGTCAAGTCCATCTCCTGAACCCACATGATTAGGTTGAACAACTGCAAAACATACGGCTACAATGTTTCGTTTGATTTACAGAAGCATTCACCATTGTTTGATTGTTTTATACAAAAAATAGCCTGTCATGTCATCACAGTAAATGCTTACAAAATACTTCAAGAAAATGTCTGAAATGTTGACAGAAATCAGCAACTACTTGTTATATTGATCATGAACTTCAAATAGGATAGATATCTTTGACAGGCAAGTAGTTGGGAACAGCACATGATGCATATACCTATCAACACAGCAATAAAATTAAACATCAAATTGAAGCCACTGACAGATTAACTTAACTGGTAAAGTTATAAGTTCTCATAATGTTGGCTGTTTTGATATGTACAGTATTTACTAAATGATGCTTATGTCACTAGTATTTACTAAATGATGCTTTGGAAGCTTTATTGCACTCAAAAATTCCTCAATTTATCATAATATTATGCACATTTTACAAACTTAATTTAAAACAACACATAAAAAACTTTTAGTATAAGAACGAAATCAGTAGTCAACATCAAGAAAAAATCATCTCTGGAAAAGCGACAAACTATACAAAAAATCCCACTACCTTACCTGGAACATTTGAAGCGCTGTTGATTTTTAACATTTCTTTCAGAGTGTTGGCCATATCATGGTGGTTAGGCTCAGATGCCATCTTACTAACAATTACGTATAAAGACCTACTGCAAACAGGATACAAGTCACTTTAAAATAGACATAGTTCTGTAAAGCTTACCTACTTTACCTAGTAAGATTCATGTCACTTGTGTGCACCAAAAAATATCAGATGCTTTGCATAAGCTGTTGACATGAGCAATTTTAGGTTCAGTTGGTAAAACTTTGCACAAGCAAGACTTTGCATAAATTGCATTCATAACCCACACAACTGCAGATTAACACCTTGTGTGCCTGCTACGAACATATCGTATCTGGAAATTGGGCTAAAATCAAACATATTTCAATTGTCTTAACAATTGCATAGCTACACCGATTGCACTAGAGAGATGGTCAAACCCTCAAATGATTCAACAAGTCTTCTACTCTACAATGAAAAAAATGTTTTGGTTTGAGGTTTCGTTTTTTTTGTGAGTGACGTCATAAGTGAGGTAGGTTTTTGGCGATTTGGGTGATGTTACTTGGCCTAGGGCCCAACCGCTAAACCAGCTTTGTCCAAACCAAACGGCTTACTGAGTCAAAAATTATATCACCATCTTGACCAGGGCCGCATGCTGAATGACATATTACTGAGGGTCGCACATTGAATGGCCTACTTTGATCTTAACAAATGGAAGTTAGCAAACTAATATACTGAAAGTGTTTGAACTGCAATGGTAACAGATGTGATAAAGTTGCAGTGAGGACCACCTGCATCAAAAATGTCAAATTCAAGATTATCAAAATAAGGACTGGTTATCAGTAAGTAGGATACTTTTACTACAGCAAAAACCTAAACTGGGCCACAAAAAAACCTTCAGCTCCACAGGCAGCGTGTTGGACATAGCTGCACTAAACTGAAGTATTTCACTGAAGTTTTCATTGGAAACTAGGCTAGAATCAGAGTCTTTTAAACCTTTGATCAACTTCCTAGCATTTCTGGTTTAAAACTAATTAAGTATCTAATATTGGGATTAATCAATTATTTTGTTTACTTTAGATCATAACTTTTGAACAAACCCCAGCAAGTCATACAACGCATTAAAAGACTCAGATTTTAGCCTAGTTTCCAATAAAAACTTCAGGAAAATACTACCATCTAGCTGTTTGGGCCTACGGCCAGATGAAGTTGGCCAAACTGCCCTAAAAGTACTCCACTTAAGTCATCACTCACAAAAAATCTGAAACCCAAAACCTACAAAAATTTTTTTCACTGCAAAACTACAAGACTTGCTGAGTCTTTTGAGCAGTTGAACAGCTCTCTAATGCTTTCGGTGCTGGAGTTATGCCCCAGCCATGTGAGAACAGGCTGTTTTAGTGCGAACTGCTTGACTTAACCCAGCACAGAAAGTGTTAATCATAGTGAGCACATTTGTTAAGACATAAAAAGTTGAACATGTAATTCCAACCAGTAATAGCACACAACTGGGTCAGCTGCACTCTAACCAACAGAGGTATTAACCAATTATCTCTAATCCAATTACAGCAGCTGTTTCAATAAGACAGTATTTAAGTTGGTCTTTCAGGGAACTCAGTCACACATAAACTTGACATTTAATCAAATTTATTCCAACTACATATAGCAAAGGAATATTTTTTTCAGTAAATCTGAGACACAGGGTGGTCCAAAAGATGTAAATATCCTTTTATTATTGTTATCATTTCGTATCAAAACATTCCAGGCCTCTGCTTTCCAGGTGAATCTTAGAGCTTCAAATCTACACAGTGGAAGAGTCAAATCAATCAGCAAATTTATAATGGGAAATCGATTTCACACAGCACTACACATGGCTAGTCCTACAACCTGCTAGCAATGCTTCAGGCTGAAACACTAAAAGGCTGAAGCAAGAGTAAGAAACCAAACCAATACTAAATAAGAACACCAGCTTTGACAAATAAAAAACTTGAAAATATGTCAATCCCAAATAGTTGCTTTTACTGCAAATACTAAAAAAGATATCTAGGTCGCAGCCTGGTGGTTATGGACCAAATGTGGCAATGAAGGAACAAAAAGATTGAAAATGTTTTAGAAGACTTGGAATTTCTGTCTGATCTACTACATACAAATGTTATTGGCAGTGTCTTTTGAAGACTACAATACCATATCAAAGGAAATGGCTGACCTTTGCAAAATACATGTGACCACTTCTTTGAATGTCAGTTGGGATTAAACTGGCTAAATTTTTTGTAACCCAAGCCCTATATCTAAACCCCATGCCCTAGCCCTAAACCAGAAGTTCTCAACCTTTCCACGCACGTGGCCCAATTAATAAACAAACAAAGGATCCATGGCCCACTGACTATACAACTTTTCTAATGTGACAACTGTTGCACATGCATCAAGAAGGAATAAAAAGATGAACAACATTTAATAATGCAACATGCACTGCAATCTATGGGAAGGCTAAGCCTGTTTGTTGTTAGAAAGCAAAGATATTCAAGGCTCAGTACTTGATAATGCACAGATCAAGTCATCTTCCACATTAAAGCCTGGTTCTAGATTTCTTTTTCATGGCAACAAAAACCCTGTTTGAGGATCATCATGCAAAATGTACTCATTTCAATAATACAAGGCCGCAGCCTGTTGAAAATTCTTCAGTGGCCTACAGGTTGAGAAATCCTGTCCTAAACATTAACCTTAACCATAAACCTCAACAGTGAAAGCTAACCTTAAACACTAACACTAAACCCTAACCGTAAATGCTAACCCCAAACAATAGCACTACACCCTAATCCAAAACTGTAAATGTAAACTATAGATTGACCAATATATCGGCAATATTTGGGTTTTACGAACATATTGGTATCAGCCAAATGGGCTGATAAAATGATCGGCCTCAGTACTGTAGGTATTGACAAAACACTGTTATATTCCTTAGACATCCAGACTATTTGCGCAAGAAAGAACAATGAAGCAAGTCAAGACAGTTATCTTGCAGCAACACCAGCAGGTGCGTTTTCATAAGCAAGCAGACAAAATGAACCATAGAGCATGCATCACCTGTTGCAGTCGAAACAAAAGAATCGTCGGAAAGTTTTGCAATGCTTGAAGCTTATATTGTCTAGTCTAGACTGTGCCACATGCAGTTATTGTGTACAAATTAACTCCGATTGTACTTTTAGAGAAGTTTTCACAGCATGAAAAGTTTAACTGTAACTTAAGGTGCAGAAGTCCAATCAATGCCTAGTTTAACACACATTTATTTTTAAAAAGTTTGCATGAAAAATGAATTGTTATGTTGAGCGACATTTGTGGTGTTAAGAATATGATTACAAATGCAATCGCTACTCACTGGTGACACCAACAGGGTTCCTACACAATTTGGAAATAAATTTCCAGACTTTTTTAAGACCTTTTCCAGACATTGTCCGGACATATGCTAGACCTAACATTTCCATATGACATACCCAGGTCAAATATAGGCACTGTAAAATTTAACACGATATAAGTAGAATTATATCAATCTTGAGTAAAATATCATGAAAATGTATGTCAAAAGATCAAGTGTGGAAAATAATTTTCTTTTTCCATACCAATAGACCAAAAAATTTTTTTCCAGTCTTTTCCAGACTGGAAAACGACAAAAAATTTTTCCATACTTTTCAAGGCTACATATAAACACTGCACCAACTGTTGCTCTGAAACAGTTGCACAGAACATCATGGATTCTATTTTTCTTATCTTGATGTATCAGGCTTCAAGCATGCTGGTTTACTTCTGTATTCAAGCTAAAATGTCCTGTTCGTGGGTTAACTTAATCAACACTTTCCACGAGGCACGTTAATGATAATTGTGATGTCACAATACAAGCTGAGTGCAATGTGCTGGTTTGTGGACATGGTACACAAGTTACGGAAGTGCTACTCCAACATTTCACAAATATGTTGAAGTATGATTTGACAATTAGTCCGATAGCATTATGGTAGTCAGTATTCATTGTTGCATCACAATTGCTGTTGTCCATTTGTTAAACACAACCAGCAAAAGCAGTGTTTTCAACAACACAACTTAGGCAAGTTAAAAGCGCAGTGTTTATAATTTGAACAGAACTACTGTGGCATTATTACACCATCACCGAATGTACAATGCGCACATTAGCTATTGTCATGGCGACTTGTTCTTATGGAATTTACTTCTGGTGGATGGGCGGTAATCGGTTATAGCCTGGTGCTGCTTAATATAATTTTATTTAGGCTAGGTTGTAGATGACTGGATAACTTACTGTTCGTTTATATTCTTTTGGCATTTTTTTTATTCATGGCACTGTGTTTATGCATTGCAGACAGTGTATACTATGCTAACAAGTAGAGATAGACCGATATATTGGCCAATATTTGGGTTTCACCGATATATCGGTAACGACCAAAGCAGCCGATTTTATCAGTCCAATCCATTGACCTACGCATGGACTGCGCTGTCCTGATGGTTCTGGATGATGCGACAATGGAATGGCTGCTCAAGCCTTGCTTGAAGATCTAGCACGGCCAAACAGTGCATTGAAAGATCTGGCTGAAATGATGGAGACTTTTGAAACTTTTTGTTAGCATATAGCACATTATTTCCAACCAGGAAAAACTTTGATTGCATTTCTAGTTCCTTGGCCACTGCAACAGTCACCTCATGGCAGGGTGGGCAAACTACAGTCTGTGGACCACATGCAGCCCACAAGAGCATGCAAATGGATAATACATAGTCTGTATTAACGAAATGTTCTAGTAATTTTAACAATGTCTATGTGCACTACAGTGTCAGTGTGAAATAAAATAATACAAGGTTATAATATTATCATTAATTCATATTTTGAAACAAATTTTAACTGAAGTAAACAAATGTAATATATGTGGTCCCCAGTAAAGTTTTGAATGTGACCCTCCACAGAAACTCTTTGCCCACCCTGCCTTATGGTTTACACTGACGTTTTTCTTGCTTTTTCAATACATCACAGCATTTAGATTTTTTTCTCAACTGCATTGCCAATGAAGCACTTGCAGTGGTGCATACATACACTTTCAAGTGTATCCAAGAGTCGTAGCCCAGATCTCCATTTCAGCAAGATTTTCTTGCTTCACTGTTGTATAGGTCAGTTCATTACCTTTGTCCCCTAAAGCTTTACACAGTGATACGTTTACAATACTTGGCAATGTTGTGGTAACTCAGACAATGATTACTTGATGTTCAGAATTTGAGGAAAGCAAAACAAGCTAAAGATATTGCAGCAACTTATGCAACCACCAAATGATATTCCATTTCGAATTCTGTTAAAAGTGTCCTTTTAGGCAATTTCTTGTGATCTTTAAAGTTGGATATCTTCTTTAAGACAAAACTTACATCAATCAAAATAGGTAAAATTATAGCACCATAGTTGCTTTATTGAATGACAAAAAAAATTTTTTGGCAACTTTTTGCCAACACGCCAAAATATTGCCTCAAAGATGAGGTATAAAAAAATTTAAAGGAAATTTTCAACCCCAACTTCTGTGTTGAAATTCTAATCTTATCAATATTTTAACTTCAAAAATGAATTCCTTGGGTCAAAAAATGGTAAAATAGTTATTTCATTGAAAAAATCCTTCAAGGTAAAGAGTCATTGCCAAAAATTAATGTGAGAAATGAAAAAATGGTTGTGCTCACCTTTAAAAATCCACCTAGTAGCCAAAAATTCAAAATGCTGTATCTCGGCTGCCGGTAAAGATATTTCAAAAAATTTTTTTGCTGTCATCATAATTTTTCAGTGTCTACCACATATGTGAGAATTAGCAAAATCCGTGACTAGTGGTTACAAAATTTTTAAAAATATGATATTTTTAAATGGATTGACCCTACCATCTAACGGTTGGTGCCCAGGGCCACGTAAAGTGGGAAGGTGGCCTAAAAGTCCTCTACTTATGACGTCACTCACAAAAAATCCGCACACCCAACCAAAAAATTTTTTTCAAGTGCAGACTAGAAGACTTGCCGCGTCTTTTGACACTTTGACCAGGTCCGTAACACTTACCAGACCGGAGAAATTCCCACACAAAGTCACGTGCGTTTTGGTGTTTTTTTTCGAAAATCCCTTTTTCAGCCAGATGCCGAGATGTTAAACATAGAACCACACTTTCCCTTAAGTCTAGAAATCAACCGATTAATTTTGCGATGCTGTCAAAGTATAATATTGGCAAAATTCCACCGATATACAGTAATATTTGCTCATAAAAGTCGCTACACTAGTTTTCTGAACGGAGTGTTAAAAAACCCAAGATGTTACTTTATCTATGGTTAATTAACCCAAATTCTCTGTACTGTTCCTTACGGCGAGCAGCCTTCCAACTGCATCAAGTAGTGCACAATATTCAGACCACTCTGCAATCATCCCAATCAACCGGTCTATGACGTAACATTCGCTTCCAGGTTTTGCGCGGTAAGCAGAGATTGTTGCATGGTTTTGACTATCTTAGTGACCCAGGTTTGTGCAGAATTCCATGTTATACGCTCTTCATCGCACTGAAGTATTGTCTTCCAACTGTGGTTTCAGTGTTGCAAAATATCGTCATCGGTTATTGGCAGTGAAAAATAAAAACATCGGTATCGGCCCAAAAACACTTATTGATCGAGTTCCACCTAAAATCTAATCAAACTTGAGTAGGTAGGGCTAGTAGCCTAGTGCAGCCAACTATTCACTGCACAATAGATAGTGGTATATTGATCTCATTGTCAAATTTCCAAAATCATCATTGCTTTTGGTCACAGCGCATATATTACATCACAATCGATGTTTGTTCCTACGAACATGGTGCTGATAAGATACTTAGCTTGTCAAACATTCAACAAATGTCAGCCATGCAACCTGTTTATCCATACGTACATACACTTACAAAATCGAAGCTGACAATCAACTGCAAAAGTATGTCAGTGGAGCGCTATCTATCAAAGATGGCGGTGTTATAAATACACTTGCGAAATCACTGTGGAGAAGAACAATGGAGTTGCAATTGCTCTGATGATTTTACATCAAATTGTAAAACTGACTTACTCGAAATCAATATAGGACTTTTTGCGTAGAAAACAACATCTTCAACTGCTCAATGCTAAAAAAGCTATTTTCGAAATACAACTGTTGACTGATGTTTTGTTCAGATAATGCGACTACAATTTCTGAGGCTAGCTGTCGCGCCTTTCATTATGAGAAATTCTTTGTAAAAATATAGCTTCAGTTGAAATGAATCCAAATTACTTGGCACGACGCAATGGAAGGTCTAAACTTATTTGAATTAGGGGTAACCTAGTAGGTGTAAACAACAGATAAAATTTAGGCTGAAACTGCAAAACAAAACGATTGCGATTTCATTATGAGAAATTCCTCGTAAAAATATAGCTTCAGTTGAAATGAACCTGCATTACTTGGCGTGATGCAGTGGAAGGCCTAAAGGCCTGTATGAGCTTCTGACAGCTTTGCTTGCATTGGAGTTGGCACTGCCAGAGAAGAAAAATCAAAAACCAGTGCGTTCGACACAATATCAATTTAAAATGTTCAAAAATGTGAATTGGTCATGTCATTGCGCAGGAAGGGACACTGTTGTTTTGTAATAGTACTATGCAACGTTAGATGGGAAATGTAGGCTACTACTGCCTGTTCCAAACCACACGCATTAGAGACCTGCACTGACAGCGTTTGATATTTTATCATCGGCTTTAATGCTGAGTAGCCTACCTGTGGTACAAAGGGGCCTGTCATGACAGCTGAACAGACCCTGGATGCGCCCCTGGGTCCATGAATAGCCAATATATCAGCCCAAAAAAGCCATATCGGTCAATCTCTAATGTAAACCCATGTTTGCCTTTGCAAATGTACATCACAACTCCCAAAAATTGAAACATACAATCATGTGAGAGAACATCAAATGTGTCTTGCGCAATACATGCAAAGTGTGGCTCGAACCAACAACCCCTTGCACAGCAGCTGTAGTCATTTCCCACAACACCACATCGCCAGTGGTGAAAATGTCTCCAACTAAGTTTTATATCTGGAACAAAACCAGATAGGAGATACTTTTTCTTGGTCCTGCGAAACAGCAAAGCAGATCTGATCGTTTAGACACCACCAATGTTATTTTAAACCAGGTGTCATGAAAACAATTTAAGCAAAATATTGTCAACTACAAATGTTGCAACTTAAGATAATTAACACCTTGAGAGCCAGGGTATGATATATTCTTACTTTGAAATCGGCCTAAAACAGCAAGTTTTCGGTTCCCTTACCAACGCCATAGCTCCTCTGTTGATTGCGCTAGAGGGCTGTTCTAACCCTCAAAAGATTCGGCAAGTCTTCTAGTCTGCAATGAAAAAAAATTCTAGTTTTGGGTTTCAGTTTTTTTTGTGAGTGACATCATAAGTAAAGTATTTTTTTGGCAATTTTGGCTCATGTTACCTGGCCTAGGGCCCAACCGCTAGACCAAAGTATTTAGCTGAAGTTTTCATTGGAAACTAGGCTCGAGTCCGAGTCTTTTGAACCTTCAATCGAGTCCTCAATTTATGACATCACTCATAAAAAATCCACAACCCCCACCCAAAAAAATTTTTGTTATTGAAAACTACAAGACTTGCTGAATCTTTTAAGCATGTCAACAGCTCTCTGGCGCCGACGTTACGCTTGTGCAAAGCCACGTGTAATCTTCCTGTTTTGGTGCGAACCACTTGATTTAGACTGGCTGCAAAAGTGTTAATGAACGAATCGTAATTTTGTCTCTGAAAACCTGTGTCGAGTGATAAATTATTTTGTAGGTACCAGGAACTTTCTCTGCTCCCAATTCAATGGTCTAAAGCATCTTGCTTGTCAGTTCTACAAAAAGAAATAAAATATCACTAAAAACACTAGAACATTGACACAAGCACAACATATGTTTTCATAGACTCAGAATCTTCAACAAATACCACAGACAAATGCTAGATAAAAATCAAATAGCTAGGATTTTTCTTGAAAGGGTGGTGTAAGAATGAAATGAAAAACATTAACAAAATTTTCAAAGAAATTGAAGTAATAACATGATGTATGAATATGAACTTTAGATCAGTTCACATACCACTAGTGGTACACGAAGGTCTTCCAGATGGTATGCGTGTAACTTCCATTTTTTTTACAAAAACCTGGATTCCCACCTTTCTAGTTTACATATCGGGTTTTGTTTCTAAACACAAAAATTTTCCAGTAGTTTTGTATCACAACATATATGACTATTCCTATTGTATCACAACATTTATGACTTTTGATGTCCTGTTTGCAAATTTATGCCATGCATCAACCAACTGGTGGAATGTTAACAAAAACATCATTAAATTTAGTTATGATCTTTCATTGTTATTTTAATGTATATTATTCTTCTGAATAAACTAAGATTCGACCAAAATAGTTCTTCTGGAAGAAGTGGTAAGGGTTG
>JGI24159J19872_10003433_pt1 | contig 19719 bp, 10 predicted proteins | sample Ectturendosymbi4_FD_19872 | JGI IMG/M metagenome (IMG submission 19872) | reverse complement strand
AATATTGTAAATATCTTGAAAAATACTGACAGCAGGAGAAACAAGACGCCAAATTCGAATTCAGCGGCCAAAAATTATCCAGAAAACATCCCAACCTCGACATAAAAAATTTTTTGTTGCGTAGTTTTGTTTTGTTGCGTTTTTGTCGATTATAATCGAAGTCTTCTTTCGTTGTTGTTTCAGGGTCACAAGACGTTTCATGTTGAGGAGCCAAAACGAACTCAACAATTTGTCTTACATTTACAGGACTGATGATGCGTTGGAAAACGCGAAACTAATTTCCCCGTCAATAAACTGTGACTAATTTACTTGCCGCCATCTTTGTGGCCTTTAACTATGAAAAATACATACGCTTGCAAGTTTTAATCGTCGCAGAAGAATGAAAGCAGAAAGTAGGCAGATTCCTCAGAAGCTTGCCGCAAGGCTGAAGTTTGTTTACTGTATTCATTCAAATGATAATTATTTGCTAACAGTGAGATTTATAAGCCTTTCCACAATTCTCGTGCGCATGGACTATCTGGCAAAAATAAACAACCTGCCCAACCACCATGGCGCAGGGCTCCCTGAGGCGCGGGGCCCAATGCAGTCGCAGCGGTTGCATCGGCTTAAGGCCAGCCCTGATTATGCCAAAAAGACACATTCAAAAATCTTTTGAAACTTTCAAAGTTCATCATGTGAACAGCACCTAATGTTGGCTATGGTACTTGTCAGATAAAGCTTCTGATGAATCGTTTATCCTTAGGCAAATCTATGTGCTGAGTTTTAAGTCGTCTAGATTCCGAAATGCAGGAAGAGGAATTGAAATTTATTTTTCTGGTGATTTCTACACAATACTCCGACTCCGAGTAAAAAAAGCAAAAAGTCGCAAGTAGAGAAATGGTTGTTCTATTTCTTATTCCCAAAATTTAGTCTATGTTACAAAGTACTGTAGATCGGCTTGAACCAATGAATACGACTGATTGTTTGCTTCGGTCTTTGACGTCTGATTTGTATCAGACATGCTGAGATTATAAAATTAAAAACCTTGTTAGATTTTGAAAATGTAATCTAATAAAAGTATAGCTCTGAGAAATAATTTTTTAGAAAACTTTTTTTAATTTGATCAAAATTCAACGAAATTCTGTTTATGAGGGCTTTTACAACACTCAGGTGCGGAATTACGAATTGTCAACTTGTTGCAACAATCAGAATTCTGTCTAGTAAATCTGGCTCTAACAGCAACCTAAAATTTATAATTTTATTTAGGATACCTGTCAAAACTCACAGTGTACAATCGGAGAGCTTACTGAAAAACGTTTACACAAAAATATGGTTTTCTGCGCAAAAAATGAATGGTGCATGTCGGTTTTTGCCCAAGCGTGGCAGGTAAAATTGATTTATTTTTTGCTGCGTGATCCTGGAGATCCACAAAAAATCGGGTGTGCGCCTGCCACACAGGGTTGCCAGATTGGCCGTTTTGCGGCCAAATTTCAAGTTGGTTGGCCGTACAATTTTTTGTTTGGCCGTTTGGGTTTTTTTGGCCGTTTTGTAAAAGTCGTTTGGTCCAAAATTTTTTGTGTTGGCCGTTTTTGAAAATATGTCTATTTTTTAGCCTTGAAAGGCTAAAAAACGGTCAACAGCAAGACGTTTTTTGAAAGTCTGGTCCCCTGTGTGTGCGTTTCGCCCTGTGTAGTGAATTACAAGTGAAAGCGAGGCAGTGTGAGTGTGCGATTGTGTTTGCCGCGTTGTGTAGACCTTGCACTTTGCAGGCCAAGCCGTTGTGCGTGTGCATATACTTGTTTAACGGTGCTGTATGGCTTGTAACAGACCATAGGGTGGGGTTGGTATGGCTTGTGAGAATCCACATGGTTGATATCGCGTGTAACCAAACATGCTCTTCATACTGTTATCCTAACATTGCTAACTGCCTGTGTTACTAAAGTGTTCACAGTTCTTTTTTATGTTGCCATTGTATGTCTTCAACAAACTCTGTGCTAAGTGCCAAATGGTGCTTAAACTTGGGCAATTTAAGTTAACCTTTGGAAATTAAGTGTTTCTTCATTTCGGAATGACCTTGGAAACATGCCATGCCTTTTTTATAACTGTGAGATTTTGTAGCGACACGCAACTAGTTTCTACCTAGATGCAGTGGTGTCGCAGCCATTTGGACATTCTGGGTTTATCCAGGGGTGGCAGAACCAGAGGGGCGGCAAAAATTGGCCACTGCATTATAGAAATTATCCTGCACTTTCAAAAATATTCTGAGTACAATGTTTTTCGCAGTTTCTTTAATCTTTGTTTCCTAATTTCAAACTGTTTTTCTGTGTAATTCTGTTGAACGCGTCCTCTTAAAAAACACAACTACTGCACTTTATCCAGGTTTGTACAAGCTTAATTAAGGTTGCTTGACCCGAAATAAAAATTTGATTGTTACGTATGGCTATCAACATTACCTGCGATTAGATCTCAATCGCACACGTCAGAAACGAGCCCTACCGACATAACTTGATGCTCTGTGAAGTTGTTCGGTATTTGCGAGTAGAGTGCAAGAAGTAGATTAAGCTTTTGATTTCCAGATGAAACAGCGTTCAGTTGTGTTAAATTTTACCTAAAAGTGAAGTGAAGGAAAGAAAGTGCATGTTGGATAACACTAATTGGAGGGCAGGGCGGGCTGGAGGGCCGTGTTTCCAAATGAAAAACGTGAATATCGGAGGGCTGCTAATTAGACAGAGGGCCGGGCCGGTCCGGCAGGATGCACAAAAAGGCGGTCCGGCGGGCTTTTCCGCAGCCCGCCGGCCCCGCCTTTGTGTGCAGCTCACTGGCCCACTCTGTTGCGCAGCCTGCCGGCCCGCCCTGTTGTGCAGCCTTTTCTCGGCCTGGTCGTCTGTGCAGCCCGCCGAAAATTCATGTTATTCATTTGGAAACACGGCCCTCCTGCCCGCCGGCCCTCCGTTTAGTGTTATCCGTGAATTTCTTTCAGAACAAATAGAGAAGTTATATTATGGAAGAGGAATTGAAAAAGAATGAGGGCGCCATTTTGAAGTTCGTGAACATCTCTTCGGACGTTATTTCACCAAACGAGATGCACGAGGTTAGCAGTGCTAGCACCAGTCATTATCGGAAGTTGTGGAAGAACCAACGCCTGGCCAAATTAGAAACAATGAAGTAGATGTTGAGAGAATATAAGTAAAGCATATAGGCTATAGCCGAAGTTGGAAACGATGATATAACAATTTTACCAAATGATGTGTCATGTAGCTAGTTGGCTAGAGAACCAATAAACCATGGCATAAGAGTTGAGTTAGTCAAAGCTGGATTAGAAACATATCGTAATAAATAAGCACCTTTGCAGTCGATGTTTCGAGTTATAAAAGCAGGCGATAGTGAGAAAAAAGTTGTGAGTTGCCCGTCACTGAAATGTTTTCAAAGAGATGCTGTAAAACGGTTAGAAGACTTCAAGGTTCTGAGATGATGGTTGGGTGTATTAAAAAATAATCGATTCAGGATTATATAACTTCTGTTACGAGTTATTTCAATCGGAAAATGATTGTTTATTTGTTTGCATACCTTTCAAAACTTTCTGGCATTTAAATCCTCGTTTGTTTGATCACGAAAATTCCAAAGTTTATAGAGATTGCTTAAACAAATGGTATGAGCTTACACTGCGACTTCACAACCATCAAACAGTTGGTAAAGAGATACAGGATATCGTGGATAAAGAACGAAAGAAATGGAGAGCCATTAGTCGTATTATAATTGATGTTATCTTTTTCCTAAGCAAGCAAAATCTTTCTTTTTCATTCCGATGGGAAGGCAGTAGGCAACACGACCGGATTCCGACAAAGATTGCATCCGCATTGGAGAATTTCCCTGCTACAGTCATTATGCCAAGCGCTTGGCAAGACTGAAGCAAGTTCCAATTTTTAAGGTCTTGGCATGACCCGGCCGAGATTCGAACCACACGAACAACAACCTACTAGACATGAAGCAAGCGCTCTAGCCACTAGGCCACACGTCTGGTAAAGCTTATAACAATCATGCTTCCGTAACATCACGAATCCATTCTGGAGCACAACGCAGAATAAAGGAGATAAATTCAAAAGCAATATATGTTCTTTGTAAGAATCACTCGCTCAATCTTGCGGGCATTCATGCCGTGGGATCTTCCAAACTCTCTGATATCTTTTCACACCTATTTCATGAAATGTGATATTATTATTCATTTGCCAAGCTTCTATTGCATGTCGCGCTTTGCAGAAAGTTAGTAAACCGGTTGAAATTTACTTATTGTTGCAAGGGCATTCTTTTGTCATCAGCATACACAATTGGCATTTGGATTTTTGCACCGCAAGCAACGTCCATAAAAATATTTCAGCAGTAACGCTGCACTGACCAGCATAGAAATGGGGTGGGGGCAGCAGAATCGGCAAAATCCAGGGGCAGCAAGCCACGCTGCTATGCCACTGCCTAGCTGTTCATATTTTCTTGCTGCCTGTGGATTCGCAAGTGCTGGCTATTCAGCATTATGTCTTATGACCACAATCCCTGTGTTTTTTATGAAGTGGCCATTCGTTTAGAACAGGGGTTCCCAACCTTTCTTTTACCATGTACCCCTTCAGCATTGCGACAGATGAGCATGTACCCCTTCAGCATTTCAACAGGTAAGCATGTACCCCTTCAGCATTTCGACAGATGTACATGTACCCTTAAGATATCCTATGACAATACATTTTATCATGATTATTCATTGATATATTTAGCAATAAGCATATAATGATATTTTTGAAAATAATATTCATTGATATATATGTAAATATTTGGAAAAAAATTATTTACAAATATATTTTGCTCTTCTACTGATAACCTTATCTTAAATGTACCCCTTTGGATAGGCAAATGTACCCCTGGGGTTACATGTACCCCAGGTTGGGAACCCCTGGTTTAGAACTTATTTTCAATCAAAATGGCTTACTGAGCCAAAAAGTATGCTGCTATCTTGACCAGGACCGCACATTGAAAGACATACTGTATTATTATTATTTATTTTATTTTATTGCGGACTCGTGGTCTATATCACAGACACAAGAGCACAAAAAGTGGTTAGCTATGGGGTGCCGTTCATAAAAATATTGGACAGATTTAGCACAAAAACTGTTATCGCTGCACATATTTCGCTATCTCTGTGCAGAGATGGCCATCTCTGTGCGCATTTTAGCTATCTCTGCACAGAGATAGCTATCTCTGCACAGAGATAGCTGTCTCTGCGCGCATTTAGCTATCTTTGCACAGAGATAGCAGCTTTTGTGCTAAATCTGTCAGATATAATATTTTTATGAACGGCGCCCCATAGTTAGCTATACATCAGCGCACATTACAGAAACGGTGTTTGCACATGACCAACACTGGGAGGAGCAATAGGTCGCACATTTAATGCTTTACTTTGATTTTAGCAAGCTAAATTTAGCTTAACCTAATGCGCTGAAAGTGTTCGAATCCAATTGCAATGGTAACAGACATGATAAAGTGGCTCTGAGAACTACCTGCATCAAAAATATCAAATTCAAAATTATCAAAACAAAGACAGGTTGTCAGTATGTCCAGGAGGATACTTTTACTACAGTGTAAACCTAAACTGGGCTGCACAAAACCCTTGACCGGGCTGCATGGCGGCCGCGAGTTGGACATAAGTGGTTTGGAAGTAGGTCTAATGTGTCTTGCTATTTTAGGGGTGGCCAACCAGTCAGAGACTAAAGAGCCACGTTTCTTATTGTGTTACAATAAAGAGCTATATCATGTACATTATACATGGGCACACATGAACATAACCCCATCTTTTCCTCACATACATATTTGCTTAGCTAGTTTTATTGTAAATATCACACACCACCGATATGATAATAACAGAACTTTGCAAGGCATTTATTGTTATGCATGTTATTGAGTCAGTGGGACTTCTGGTACAAGAGCCGCATGAAACTGAGCAAAGAGCCAAATGTGGCTCGCAAAACGCAGATTGGCCACACCAGTGCTATATATTGTATTCAATGTCAGCGCAAAACGAAAATGAACCTGTATTCAGTGGCATAGCCAGCTGAAAAATTTGGGGGGGCCAAAGTGTATGATTTTAGGTGAATAACGTTATTTTGTTAGGAAAAACACCTCTCAAAGCACAAAATGACTATATTTTTCAAAAATTTGGGAGGAGGCATGGTCTCTTTGGCCTCCCCTGGCTACACGTATGCTTGTATTTGAATGCATTTTGACTTGTTACAGTAAACTGCAAGCTTTGCTTTTGAAGTGTGCAAAATTTGAGTGGTGATGCTTAAGTAACTGTTGATTTTTCAGGTACATTTATTTAGGTATTTTTGAAGAGGAAAAAACTTTGGCATATTTCCGTCGTAAGTGACAAATTCAGAAAATAGTTTGGAATTAATTGCTTTGTAGAGGTGTTTTGAGTACACAAGATGTATTTTTATGTGAATTTGAGTTGTGAGGAAGCAAATCTTATTTAATTTGGCTTTGTCAAGTGAAGGGTTTGGTTCTTTTTTGACCTTTTTTGATTGAGTGTTTGGCTTTTTTCAGCAATTTTGTTGGCTGTTTTTGGCCTTTTTTTACTGAGGGTTTAGCCTTTTTTGAAACAATAAATCTGGCAACCCTGGCCACGGAATCTAAACTTGAGCCTACCTGATCAGCTATGTATCAGGGTTGCCAGATAGCCTTTTTTGACACCAAATTTCACAAATCAAATTTTGCGTTTTTTAGAGGCAGTTGGCGTCAAAAAATTTTGTATGGCTTTTTGGCTTATTCTTTTCAATATTTGGCTTTTTTTGGAGGCAGTTGGCACAGCTATCAGACCGGTATTTTGGCGTTTAAATACTTAGTTGTTGAAAAGTTTTATTAGGCTTTTTTAGACAGTGCATGGGATGGTGTATTTTCTCAAGTTATCTGGCAACTTATGAAATAATAAAATTGTAGCATATCTGGCAACCCATAATGCAAAAGGTTCAAGCGGAAACACTATTGAAATCTAAATGTAGAAAAGTTTCATTGCTGTAGAGCAGAGTCTCCAAACTACAGCCCGTGAAGCCATTTTGTCAATAGTGAAAAATGATATATTTATGCAACATTTGCTGATATGGTAGAATAAAACATATTCCAAAACAATCACATTACAATATGTAAGATGTCCAGCCCTCGAAATGTTGTGTATTGGTTTATGTTGCCCTCTGGCAAAAAAGTTTGTAGTCCCCTGCTACAGAGTGTAAAGGTAATGCTACAATTTTATTCTTCTAAAATGCCCTACAACTAATAAATAATTTTAAATTTCATGTTTATTTTACAATTTGGCTTTTTTCCCGGTTTGCTTTTTTTCAGACATGGTTAAACAGTTTGGCTTTTTTTCTGAAGAGATGTCTAGCAACCCTGCTATGTATATTGGTTAAAGTGTTTGTCGCAAGCAAGTCGTAGTTTGTGTGATATGTTCTGTCATTTACTGGCCTACTGTAGGCCATTCTAGCTGTTACTATAGCCATTGCATTTAGTAAATTCATCAAATCCTTTATCTGCTAGGTCAGCATGGTGCAACTACTTTTAACCTACAGGACATTTTACAAAAATGTAACAACTTGAGGATCACTTCCAATAAAATGATGTATAAAACAACAGATTCAGTATTCACAACATTTAAAATTATAAAAAGGAAAATGAGTAAGTGCATCATAGAAATTATTACACAAATAGCAGCTTATTACAAATCTTCATATAGGGGTGCGTGTTGTCGAGGCTTTACTGACACTATAGTTCAGGGCAGTGGCGTACCTAGGGTTTCTCGCGCCTGGGGGCAAACTTAGTTTTGGAGCCCCCACCCAGCTTGTTCATGGCAACATAGATGCAAAGAATGAGTTGGGAATAGAAAGGAACGTCAAAAGCTGACTCGGGCGGTGCAGTCGCATGCATATAAGTTGTTTCTGGACCTGTCTGAAAACTTCCTATGATTGTGACATCACAGAATAAACGTCAGGACCTTTGGATCTAGAAAATCATTGAATACCGTAGAGTTAAGAATCTAATCATTTCGCATGAAGCTATCCCCACTTTGAAATTTCAGTCACGATTGAACATTCAAACTGTTTTACAGCAACACTCCAAATTGTGGTAATACATTCTTGAACTGTAGCAACTAGTCAAATAAAATGCAAAAATTAACCAAAAAGTTCCCTGATCATATGTATAAATATGATGAATTTTAATGACAGAATTTTGGGTATAAAAATGCTCTGATAACACAAGATAAAATTGGCCAGAGTTGCACCTTGTTTTCTAAACCACGGGTTTGTCAGAGCCTTTTGAAGATGTCAAATCCAGCTCACCCGCTTGTTCCACTCCGTGGCCAGGTCTGGTTACAATCACCACTGATGCAAGCTGTAGAAACCACAGGTTTCTGAAATCTGGAGCATGCACTCTCAGAGTTTTGAGTAATGAAACATCATAAAGGACTGACTGAGGGAGACTCAGGAATACATAACAGAGAAGAACAGACAAGAAAATGCATATGAAAAACTGAAGGCAAATGATTTTGTACAAACCTGCTAGAGAAATATAAAATTGCAAAATCCCATTTATGCATTTTCTTGAATATAACGCCCTGAAATGTTGATAGAAAGTAAAAGTAATACTACGATTTAATGCTTTACTTGTAATTATCTAACTTCAAATAAATAGTTTTCTGGCCTTTACTGTAAATTTGTCGATTGTTTCTTCAAAAAACTGCTATAAATGGAGTGTGTCACATCCACTAATCTAAGAAATATCTAAGGTCAGTGACGCTCCACGCGAAGTTCCAGGTTAGCAACTGCATGACCTGAATTTTAACAATCATCTCCAGGGAAATGCCAAAGTGATATAAAGCACATGTAGCAGTAACTGAAAAGTTCACAATAACTAATATACTCAACGTTGTTACACAGCTGCAATTAGAATTTTGCAAAAGTATTCAGCACTTATTTAAATATCCCACAAATAAAAATAATCAAAACTCCTTTCAGAGCCACACCAAATCCATTTCAACATGAAGTTTGTCAAAGCATCAAAGCTCAATTTTCCTAAGCATCAGATCTGTAGTCGTAACAACCAGGGGCATGATGCAGATAAAGTCTGGTGATTCCCAGGTCAACAGCTTGATTGTATGCCCCCACCAAATTCTAGTATTGAGGAATGTGAAAAATACAGGCATTTGAAACAAGTAAAAACTAGTTTTGAAAAATTGAATAAAATGAATTCAAATAATATTTTTGTTTTATGTGTTAAGTTTTTAATAATTTGTTTTTTGTTCTGTGGGCTTGAAACATATGTTTATAAGCAAATTTCTTCCACTCATGGGTAAGCTATGCATTGAGGAATTAGATATTGAATTTATTCATGCAAGTACGTATCAGATAGGCCCACCATAAGAAGATAGCAATTACGGCATGTTAGAAGATACTGTAGAGTTGTCTATTTTTCTCTACATATAGTATCTGAAAAAAGTAGTATAACCATGCAATTTGATGCATTGCCACCGTTGATATTTTTCTGAACTATAAACAAATTGCTAAGGAAGCTTTGTTCTGTAAAACAGGTGAAGGTCACAATGTGGTGCTTCATCTCTCAGGTCACTTAATATACATTTGCATGTCCCTCAGACAAGTTCCCATCAGATCCATGCAGCACGTTTCAGTAGCCAATAACGAGCGTATAGTTCAGGTATGCAAAAATGCGGTACCATATTTGCGCTGCGCGACCAAAAACGCAGAGTGCGCGAATGTTTTTTTTACCTTTCATATGTCATGCATATGAATGCTGCATGGCAAAGTTCATATGTGTGCACTACTAAAAATTGCTGCGTGCTACTAACATTTACAGATAATTTTGCACCCTTGGTCTAGTTACAAGATTTTGATGAAATACATGTTTTTGTAATTTCACTTTTTGGGATGACCAACTGCCTTGGATGTCTGGGGCTGTCGCCTAGTTAATCCCCTTGTGCACACTCCTGGTAACAACATTGTACAAGTTTTATCGTTGTTCTAAAAGCATGCGCAATATAGAACTCTGCATGCACTGTGAAAGCTGGATTCCCGTCCCATTGTGACGCAACTATAAAATGATAAGGAAGTCTGAAAGTTCGCAACACTGGCTTTGTGAAAGCATTGTGACGCAGCTGTGAGTCAAACCACAAGCGGGCACTTATTGCTAGAGACAGAAACTCTGTCTTGAAACATCACTAAGGTTCATAATTGCTCACTTTGCGAACCTTGATGAGATTTCGCAATGACATTCGACATTTTGTAAATTGAAATTATTAGCATCCACTTTTGACATTTCATAATTAGTGCGCAACATTCCGACATCACTTTGGTGCCCCAAAGTGCTTAGCCCGGGGGCAGATGTCTCTCCTTGCCCCCCTCGTTATGCCACTGATTCAGGGGTCACCAACATGATGGTGCTTGCGGACACCAGGTCGCCCGCAAGAACCATGTCAGTTGCCTTTGGGCCTGTTTTAAAAATGACATTAGCATGATCAATGTCCTCACTTTAACAAAATCAATACAAACATAATTGAAGGTAAATTGAGCAAAATTTTTTATTTCAGAAGTGTGTATCAAAGTAGTAGCCCTTCGCATTAATCAGTACACCAGAAGTAGCTCGCAGTTTCAAAAAGATTGGTGACCCCTGCAATAGTTCCTCAATACCAGTGTTAGTTGTGTAAGTCTTAGACTATCGTTCAGTGTTGCATCTGACATTCGATTGGTGTTTTTTTAATGTCTTCCTTCATCGTAGAAAACGTACTTTCGTGCACGTATGTGCTTCCAAACATCGAGTGTATTTTGTCCAGACAGGTATCCCAGCGGAAGGTTAGTAGCGTGCTGTACCTTCTAATTTGATCGCAAAATAAATAAGGTAGTGGCTATAGATATGCCTGTGGTTCTTGAAATTTGAAAACTTATTCATATGTCACCTGTGACGTAACAGTAACGCATGACGAGAGTGCAGTAGGCTTGGTAGAAACAAACGGAACGTAAAAGATGGGGGCAAGGAGAGACATCTGTCCCCGTGCTCCCCTAAACCCATCTGCCCCCTTAATTCTAACCATAGCCCTAACCTAACCCTAAGCTAACCTAACTTTGATGCTAACCTGACCTAACACTAACCTGTAAAGGTAACACATAAGCCTGAAAAAGTACAGAAAAACAAAGAAAGTCGGCAAGGTGTGAGTCTAACTGAAAACCAGTGGCATAGCAGCCGTAATGCATAACCCTTAGACAACGAGATCCACGCCGTTTGAATGACAAACTGACCCTTTTATTTGAATTGCATTGAGCCAGGCGTATCCATAGTCACTTCCAATAAATAAAGCAAAATGTTACACAGAAAAGGTATCATGCATTGTTCTTGTGCAAACGCACTTTATCCACCGCAACCAATTCAGGCAGACAAATGTAACCTCGCAGGTTTTTCAACAAATTTCAAATTTGAAGACTTTTCCTAAATGCTTTCATGGGCCCCTGAAAGCACTTTGGTGGGCCACATGCGGCCCGTGGGCCTGTAGTTAGACCACACTGATCTAGATTTTTGAAACTTCACTTGAATATATTTCACTATATGAGATAATTTCTGCAGATGATATTGGGAGTGATGAAGTTGTCAGATATAAGAGGCTAGTATGAATGATAGGATATATTTAAACCAGTGGTTCCCAAACTTTAAGTGCGACCCAAATCTAAGTGTAATGAACATCTTACAACCCAAGCCTAAAACATCGAAACTAAGTGTATTTTACATGCTAAAGAAGCGAAAATGTTTCAAACTGCTCTACTACACAGGTAAACTTTCATACTATCAACCCTGATACTCCACTGACCTATTTACTGAACTATTCAGCTCCAAAATACTTCCATAATCAATGAATCTTAACTTTGCAGCTAGTTGGCTAGTTACAGCTAATAGCTGTGCTGCCATTAAAACTCTTGGAAAACCACTTATGATGCAATAATCCAGTTGTAATAAGACCTAGCCAAATGAAATGTGTATGACACAATAATTCAGTCTATGACAGAATTGAAAGAACTTGAAAAATGAAAACAAAAAAAGTCATTTTGACAGATTTGAATCACCTTGGAGCGACCCATACTTTGAGAACCACTGATTTAAACATTGATGCTATTGTTTCAATCACAGATATGAGACCTTGTCTGCCAACTACAACACTTTAGAAAGGAATGCACTTGCAGCAGGAATGCAACTTTATCATTATTACGAATGGTTGGGCCAGGCTCACTACTAGATGTGGGTAGGCCTTGCCACTATTGCTAGGACTACCTAAACAACACCTAATATATAACTTCGAGGCTCTTGTGAAATTCGAATTTCCCTTGCAACGTAAAGCTTTGTTGCTGTGAAACCCCGGCAATGGTTAAGTACTGAACATAAAATGCAAAAATTCGTGAATAGTAGCTTATAGTAATGCCAGGCAAACATAAAGCTAACACAATCTGAACATGGTATGCTGTTTCTATCACCAGGCATAGTTTACTGGCTGCAAACTTTGCTCTACTGGTGTGATAACAATGATCTTAGTGATCAGTATTTGTTGTTGACGTTTCAAGGGTGTATGCAAACTCTCTTCCTCAAGAACATAGGCAAGAAGCAAAATCAAAGCGTACACACACACTGCATTTCTAAATATTTTCAGATTGGTACATGAACAAAAGGATAAAAAAATGCCTCAGAAATACTAACATTTTAAACGATCACACCAGATTTGACATTTTCCAGTGTATCTGTGGAATACCAATTGTTTGTGAAATTTTCAATCAGATGGCCTGTCTCAAGATAAATCTTGTAAGGAGGTAATCACCCATAGAACAAAGAAATTCAAATAAGACTTCTTAAAAATAATTAGAATACAAAATTTCATCTTGTTTTTTTGAAAGTTTCTGCAAATGTCAAAATTGCTATGCAATGTTTTGACATTTTCAGGGGAGGCAAATGCTCCCCTTGGTTGCACGTCTGGCCCAGGGTATGCAAAAGAGTGGTGATGTGATGTACACACAGTAGGACTGTTTTGCAAAAGGACAGAGAATGGCCACAGAACAAATGTTGCTGATTTTTTAATAGCTGAAACACAGGGGATGTGCGGAAGACCAATTTATTATCTGGTCTATGTCTACCTACCCCATGGAAACTGGAGAGTAGGCCCTAGTGCGGTATGCCACTAACTACTGAATTGTTTACATGACACAGCCTACCTGATAGGCTATGATTATGTTGGTGGAAGTTTTTGTTGCAAGCAAGTCGCTGTTTGTAAGACTGCTCTGCCATTTACCCAACTGTAGGCCATTGTACCTGTTGATTAAGCTCATGCTAAATTATACTATTATTGCAGTAGGCTACTTGTGAACAGTTGGTAAGTCTTGTTCAGGCAAAACCTACTAATTGAAGGTTAATGTTATTGTTTGCACTGCTGATTTTGTTTGGGATGGGATTGTGCATGACAGTTGCATCTATTATTGTCTGTACTATTTTCATTGCTTGATACTGAGCCTTTAATTTAATTTGTTTGTGAGCAGACACGAAGTTCATAGTATGAACACACACACTCTGCATAACACAGGTTGATAAAAACAGACAAAACAGAATGTTGATACAAGGCATTGGAGCTGGCGGAATCACAGAGTTACAGACACTTTTTGCAACTATGTTGAAGGCAGAACCATAGGGTTACAGACACATACTGTACTTAACACTATTGTTAGCTAACATGTAACACTTGTTACAACACTACTGCAGAATAGGGTGCCAATTCTTAAACTGGTCGATGCCAGGCAAAAAGCGAATGTGTTGTAACATGACACCTCATCAATCAAGCAGACACTGCAATGTTCGACCACTCATTCACAAAGTAAAATGTGATTGTAGTGTTCAAAGAATAGGGACGAATGCAAACAATCTGACTGCATCAAAGCACACAACCATATGTTGCTTGACTTTCTGCATCTTTTCAGAAACAGGTATGTGTTTTTTCATAACAAGGCCTCAAAGGAGGGAAATGTTACATTTACCTGATGGCTACTAACACTTGCTCTCCAAGGTGGACACCTGTAAATACCACAAGATAGCTAAGATCAGATATGAACATTAAATTGCACCGGATCTAATTTAATAGTGAAAAAAAATGTGAAATCTTGAGTGTGTATTTTTTCATAGCAGGGCCTCAAAATTTTTGGAGTTGCATTTGTGAGAGCCCTAGTGGGGTGAGAGTGGGCAAGATTTCTCAAATGAATGTGGGTGTGGGGTGGTTTTAAATTTTGCAGGGTGGGAGCAGACAAAAAATTTCAATTCGTGCAGGATTCTGCTAGACAATCCACCTCCTGGTGGATCAACAAAAGTGATGTAATCAACAAAAAGTTCATCTAGATCTATGCCAGCAGTAATTTTTAGAAGTTTGTGAAATTGTCTGCACAGCATAGTAAAATTTGTTAAGATTTTGTTGAATTAGTACCTTAATGCTTTGAACCCCTTGTTTTCTGTGCTGTTACTGTAGTATAACAAATAGAAGTTGTTTTGATGTTGACTAGGTTAATGTAGCCTAGTACAGGAAAGCAAAAAATTAAAATTTGTGATACTCTTTTGCAGATGTGCTTTCTGTATGTTGAAAAATGTTTCAGCATTTTAGATCACAGTAATACACATGAACAAAATAAGTTATAATGAGAGATACTGATATGATCTGATTGATATTCATTGCCGTATTTTGTGGAAAATTATTGCTGATATATCAAAATGCCCTTACAAGGTAATATTTATCAGCTGTTGATATCACAAAATATTTTTTGTATGTTTAAACAGTTATGTATGTGGAGTTGAGAGAGTGCATGCATACATGTAAGGACATCTCTTGATGATTCAGAGTAACTAAGACAATTTTCTGTTGGGTAGAGGTGCTGTGTTACCTGATGTTTTTTGTGTTTGTTTATCTTGAAACACTGAATAAGATTCTTTGGTTTATTAAATGAATGTGTAGATATCTGTATAAGAACAGTAACACAAAATAAACAAACAACACATGCAGTATGAAAAAAGGTCAAATTTTAGTTGAACACCAATTCGGAAAGTGGTTGAATTTATTTGGAGATAATTGGAATTTCATAACATGAAAAAGAAATCATTACAAAAACGCCAGGTCTTTGAAAAAACAGAAGGTTACCAAGTTGTTGTCCCTTGACTGGTGAATAGTCTCTGTCGTAAACCAGGTTCAGATCAAAATGTTGCGTTTGGAAAAGAGCTGCCCGATGATCAATACAGTTGCGCAGGGAGTGTTGGGTCACAACTGGTCTCTCTTGGTGGATGAGGTGCTCAGATCTGCAAGGATCTAAGCATGGCAGAGAAAGCATAAACCCAGCTAAAAAGAAACTCTGCCTGGATTATCATAGCCCTTTCACATCAAGCAAGCTCTACAATTGTTTCGAGATGTTATAGAACAGTGCTCTTCAACGTTTTTGTCATTGAGAAACCCCTGATTTACTTCGTGTTTGTCATGGAACCCTATTAACAAAAATTTAAGACAAATTACTTATAAGAATGAGAAAATCAAGTATTTCATTATCAGATACTTCAATAAATAAACAGTTATTACAGAACTTAAAAAGCAAGGAATTTGATGACTCGCTTGTTCTTGCATTTTTGGAATTTAGCTGCTACATTCAGAATTTGGTCATCCGGCAAAAAGAACCTATATCTAAAATATGTGTCGTCTCATTTTCTAGCTTTGGCAGTTGGATTACGTTTGGTCCACTTCGGGTCAGGTGCCTTTTGCTCATTACCGCCCACACCTTAACTGTGTTATTACTTCGCTTCACATATAAAAAAATATGCTATTTTGCTTCAACTGATTCTATTTGAATAAGGACTGAAGATGTGTAACACACGAAACTAGTTTCCTTACGCAATAAATTGCGATTGATTCGCTTGGTGGTGGTCATTGCTGTGACTTTACTATTNTTGCCTCANATGGCTTGACTAAATTGTAAAAAGTTGGGTTTCACATTGTTTTTACTTTATTCCCACAAAGGTTGAACAGCAGCTCCAGTCTATGCTTCAGTCTACTCTCTACTAGACTCAGGCTGAGTCTACTTTCTACTCTACTGTGAACTGTACTTCGGCAACATCGTATAACTGCGATGCAACAAAAACGTTCTTTTTAAACTGCACAACAATGAACAAGCAACGCACAAACTACCAATATTTCTTGTTCAGCTATCTGCACACAGCCTCCTGTATAACAATCTGGCCTAGTTGGAGTCTGAATGCGGCGTGATCAGGCCCGTAACCAGCTTGGGACACCACGAGGGCGAAGAGTTTTCCAAGAGAGGCCCAAATTTTTTGAACTATGTCCAATATTTTTACATACTGAAGCAAAACTCATTTCCCCTAAACAACGAGAAACTCTCACGGAACCCCACTACATGTTTTGTGGAACCCTAGGGTTCTGCGGAACCCCTGTTGAAGACCACTGTTATAGAATGAGGATGAGCCACTTGAGTGAGTCATCCAATGCAGCCATCATATTGTTGGAATGGAGAGACTAAAGGAGTTCGTGGGGTCAGGTATTTTTAAGATCCCACATTTGAATTTCATCTACCAGCAGAAATGATCAGCAGAGTCTAATGTGCTGCTCCTGCAAAACAAAAGAACACCAGCAGCACAAGGAAACAAATCACAAATACACACACAATAAGAAAATAGCTCAAGTATGGAAGTCAATGAAAATATGTGCAAAAGGAAAAAAAATAAGTTGTTTAAAGAAAAGGGCTGAGGGCAAATATGCACTGTGATGCATCAACACCATTTACTCAAAACTTAATACGTGATGATTAGGATATTTCTGTAACATTCTTTGAATGTGAATGAGGAAAGCTCACAAGGAGAAATCAATATTCTCAAAAGTTATGGCCAAAAAAACAAAATTTGGGTAAAATATCTCTTCACCAAAACTTGTTTTTTTTATACAAATTTTGTTTTTTAGCCATAAATTTTAAACCAGAAATGCTAGAAAGCTAATCTAGGGCTTTAAAGACTCAGATTATATCCTAGTTTCCAATAAAAACTTAGTCAAAAATTGGCTTTTGTGTTTGGGGCCCAGGGCCCAGTGACCAAAATCTACCCCACTTAGGATTTATGATGTCACCCACAAAAAATCTGAAATCCAAAACCTTTCTAATTTCTTTTCAATGCAAACTAGAAGACTTGTTGCATCTTTGAGGGTTTGAACAGCTTTCTAGCTCAATCGCCTGGTGAGTTATGGAGTTGCAAAGACTTGCGCAATATGGGAAACATACCTTTTAAAGGGAAAATCTACCTGGCACGTAAGGTGTTAAAGAGACTATAAAGATTTAGCAATATTTTTAAGACCTTTACAACATATTGTGACAAAACTCATTGCAAGCTGAAAAAGCACATGCAATTTTATTTCTGTTTGTGTGATAGGCAGGAATAAAGCAGAAGCTTATTACAAATTGATGGAAGCCTTTAAACTTTCTGAATGGAAACAATTTGTTCGACAAAAACTGGGTCTCAATGAAGCAACTATTGAAGAAATTGAACATGATTACCGTGGTGTTAAGGAAAAAAAATACCAAATGATAATAGCATGGGAACAAAAAGGTGAGTTGAAAATACTATTATTTAATATATGTAAAACTCTTGAACTCATATATTAGGAGCAGCTTCAAGAATGTTTGTCATAGAAGTATTTTTCGGCTTAGGTTCTGCTAACAATCCTGAAAAATTGTATCAATTGAAAGATGAATTTTTTGGAAGATTGCCTGCTTCCAATGCAGCTGAAATTCCTGCACAAACANAGTAAGTTGCACTTNTTTTACCAAAGGCCTTTCATTCTTAAGTTTATTTTGGATGCTAGTGCTTTTATGAGTTATCTTTGGAATAATGGCACCTTCAACGTGGATTAGCAAGAAATGTTGCTCATTAAGTATTTGTGTTTGTTTTTTAATAAGTAGCCTCAAAAGTGTAACAACTCAAGGCTAGATTTAAATGTTTTGCATATATTGAGATGAAATCTTTTGAAAAGTTTGCTTAAGTGTGGACAATGGTGTTCATATTGTGTATCTTTATGGTGTATATATATATATTTTATGGACCTTGGTGAATACCTTGTGGTGCAATAAATCTCAATGGTTTAATGGTGATTATATTTTCACATGCTGTTTACACACCTAATCCATACTTAGTCGATTCCAGTTTTTCAAAGTTTCAATAGCCAAACATGACTTTCAAATTTTTAACCATCCTATTAAAGTTAACCATACCGGCTATAATTGATAGGTAGGTTTTTTCAGTCATGGACTGAAATTTTTTTCAATGACAGAAAAAAGTAAGTCAATTCGGTCAGAAATATAGACTAATGAAAAGTGTTATGGCAAGTTTCAATATCACTATGGTACAAATGACTGGAATGTCTCAGTGAAAAAAAAAACAGATTGTAGTAGCGGTGTGTTAATTAATAGAAAGTGTGTAGAACAAAAATAAAATGGCATACAAATAGAACAAGGTATAGCAGTGCAGAGACTTGCATACTATGCATAACATTAAACCAGCAGTGTCGCAAATTATGCAAGCAACAGGGATGAGGGTTTTGTTAAAAGATCACATTGTAACACTAAGTGAAATAAAGGGTAGCTACGAATTTGTAAAACTTTGAATGTTAAGCCGTTTATCTGAACAGAAAGATCCCAGCTGCGATGGTCCGGCTATATGTCTAGAATGCTCAAGAAAAGTTGGTGAGGCAAGTTCTGCTGGCTATATCCACAAGCAAACGCTTCAGAAGTGTACTCGAGGTCAATGTAGGACTATTACACCTCTGACCTGGTTGTGCTTTGGCGTGGAGCCTAAACAAATATCATACATTTCTGAGAACTGTAATATGTTTTGAGATATGTTAAGAAAAAGTATTGGAATAGAAAAAATGGACTAAACACCTGTTTAAGCTGAGTCGTCAACAAATTTTATCAAGATCCTATTTCAATTAAAAAAGGGTACCATGTACTCAGCAAATAAAATGTGACCAATATTAGGAAAAATTTTATATCACAGAATCTTTAAACTGTCATTGCTGTTTGCTTGATTTGGTGTTGATTATCTAGCTCTTGTTAGACTAAACCCCACATCAGCTTTTCTAGTTACTTTTGAAAATTCACTAGAAAGACTTTACCGTGTATTAGCATTTGTCTTGAGAACCATTGAATTTGTGTTTGCTACTGTGATAAGTTTCAAAATTTTTTGTTTGGAATTACTATCAGATAAAGCCTTCCTTGTGCAAAATGTGCTCGGTTGAGTTTCTGGTTTTCATCATAGTTCTTAATTAAAATGGCACACCTTAACATATGTTATAATGGTTGCGCTTTTGCTTTGTAAGAGTATTCTTTGGGTGTTTTTAGGTGGTATTACAATTAATGGGAATGCACCAGTACTGTCAGTGTCAACAAAAATTGTGCATTTAACTGTAGTCACAGAATGAAGTTCCGTCAATTTTTGCTGCGGATGTCTGCAATGCTGTCCAATAGTGAGCTTCGTGGGATGAACCACTTTTATCATTATTCCACTTCAAGGTATCAAATCTGTAATTGCTTCTTTTACTTTTGTGTTCACACAATTCCATCTTAGTTAAGTGCGTTGTCAGAGATATCA
>JGI24159J19872_10003431_pt1 | contig 19723 bp, 10 predicted proteins | sample Ectturendosymbi4_FD_19872 | JGI IMG/M metagenome (IMG submission 19872) | reverse complement strand
TTCCAGTAAAAACTTCAGCGAAATACTACCACCTAACGGTTGGCGCCCAGGGCCAAGCAAAGTGGGCCAAGGTGGCCTAAAAGTCCTTCACTTTTGACGTCACTCACAAAAAAAAACGCACTCCCCAAGCAAAAAATTTTTTCAAGTGCAGACTAGAAGACTTGTCGCGTCTTTTGACACTTCGACCAGGTCCGTAACCCGAACAGGAACGTAGATATTCCCGCGCAAAGCCACGTGCATTTAGGCGTTTTTTTTTCCGAAAATCTCCGAAAGCAGCCGGACAGCAAAGAGTTAACATTGTTGATTTTGTTTAAAAATGCACACGTTAGTCAGTAAATTGGTTGCATTAAGTGTTGAAAAATTGTATCTGACTTTCACGGAAATAGAATAAAAAATATGTAGGTTTCATGGCTACCTTAGCCAAAAAGGTTCCCGACCCCTGCACTAAAGCAATGATGATGGCCACAGTCAATAATGAATCAGTGACTAGGATCACTTACTTAACCAAGAAATCCGCATGCTTGTAATTTTTGTCTAAAGCAACATTGTAAAGCTGTGAAAGACCATGTGTTACTATAATCAAACAAGGCAATCATGGGAGAAGTAACATAATCTGCGTGACACGAGTTCCAAGTGTCACACATATAAAGGTACAACAACTTATTTAGTGGGCAATATTATTTATGAAAAAAGCACCCATGGCTTTTTAGTAAAACATATCAACTGCAAAACGTTTTTTGATGTAATACCACCTAGTTTTTTTAAAGCACACCATCTACTAGGTGTGCATAACATTTTCACGTATTTTAAAGTGCAGAACTATAATACCTGCAAGAAACAACAACACAAAACCAATAATATAAAGAGAAACTTTGTTGTCTCTGACACAAGTCTTCAAGATTACATTTTACAACTATGTATATTTCAAAACTCACAGTTCATCTTTCTGCTTTGTTGATAAGACCATCTTTAATGCATCATCAAAACATAACCTTGTGGTTTTGACAAAGTACAGGTATCAGCTACAAATGATGCAGTCTGGAATGAATTTCTCCTCCACAACAAAAATTGTTCGAAGCTATAACAAACACTTCATCTACAGCAAATGACTAACATGGAAAAGATGAAGTTCAGTGGCATTAAACTGAAGCAAATTTATACAATATGATTCCCATCTATTTTTCCACCACCAATTTATAATCCACTCATACAATGCCTTTTTCCTTCGGTGTCAACACCAATAGTTCATTTTCCTTAACACTCCCACTACCAGGTGGTTTTATTATCAAAGTAACATCAGGTGCTAAGCACTTTTGGGTAAAATCAACATGATTTTACCTTGTAAATGCGCTAACTAAAGATGCATTTCCAACAAGTAAAATGAAGGAAGATTAACTATCTTTAATTGACATGTTAATTGCTGCCAAATTTGGCAGTTTGGGCAATTTTTTGATGCACTAATTGGCTTCTTTGGCATGGTTTCTACCATCTAAAAACATCATTACAAATATGTTTGAAACAGGCAGAATGAAGATGGCAAAATAACTTAATGGGATTGGCAATTTTGGCATTTTCATACTGCACCAAAAAATAATAAAATCATAAACATGAAGATACGTTGGGTGTTGACATTTATGGAAATCTGTATGCATATGCCACATTTATAACAGGTAAGGTTTATATTTTAAAGATGTACAGTATTTTTTCTTGGAAAAAAACTTTAATTCAGACAAATTTTATATTATTTCAAATACAATTTTCTAAACTTTTTCACATGAAATTTACTAAAACAAGTATTAACATAGGCAACCAAAAACTTACATACTTTTTTTAGTAACTAAACATAGTTTGAGTGCTTACAACAATACAGGACCTAAATCTGTTCTTCCATAAAAAAGGAATGGGCAAACAACTAGTGTGGGCACAAACTGACGCAGCAAGCAACCATTTTTGCAAGCGTATCACCATTTATGTCACAGCTGCCTCAAAGGCATGAAACTTAGAAAAGTGAGTGATATGAAGTAAGTCATGAATTAAAAATCAAACCTTACCTACACTTTAAAACTTCGACACCCTTGCCTGGTACCACACTACAACCAGTGGTGCGCCTAGCCTGGCAAAAGGGGGTCTGTCAGGGAAGGGCCAGGGTTGCCAACCTGTCTTCACCAAAAAAAGCCAGACCTTGTCCCGAAAAAAGCCTGATAGCAGTTTTAAGGCATACACACATTAAACATGCATAACCAAACACGAAATTGACATTAAAACTTGTCAGAAACATCGATATAATACAATTCCAATCTTTAGAAGCATTTTTTTCCCCGTAATTACACTGTCGTACATTTATTTCTTATCAATACCATCAGTTGTTTTAACGGCAACAGTAGAATCTTTGCAGTATTCTGTGCACCCTGCATGATCATAGACTCTTGTCAGAAAAGATTTGTAATGAATATGCAGCTCAGGCAATGTTTTGCCAGAGCCAAGCCTTTCCAACTGAAGATAGCAAGATTTTGTCTGGATATTTTTGATTTCCAACAAAAGCCAAAATTTTGAAATCTGGCTACGAAAAAGCCAAATTGGCAACCCTTGGAAAGGCAGCTTTTGATATTCTTTTACTTTGTAGAATACAACCAGATTTTCTACAGGTGTTGTAAAACGCAGTTGAACTTGGCTAGCAGCCTAGCACAACTAGCTATATAGATAGTGGTACCATTAAAGCTCAACTGATAAGTTTTTTTTGGGCTGATACCATTGTTTTTCATTGCAGATAACTGGGCGATGCCAATCCAATATACAGATATTTTTGCATCACTCAAACCACAGTTGAATGACATCAGTACATTTTTTCCATCAGTATGCACTTGTAAGCCACATATATAAACAAATTAAATAATTACACAAGTTTCACATGAAAGAGCAGATTGTGGTAAGTTAGGAGCATATTACAAATAAGCAATAAATTATACAAATGACGTAAGCATGAGAGCAATTATGAAGGTAACATTACATATTGTGTGGGTCATTGCAATGAGTGATGAAACCATTACTTTATTGCAATGAAGAACCGTGCAACATCAAATTCTGTGTCAACCTAGATCACTAAAGCAGTCAAGCACCACAGCGTGTACTCTGATTTGTTCGCAGGCAGTCATCTGCTTACAGTGCAAAAACCTATGATCAAATGTTATATCATATAACAATTCATTGGGACAATTGTGCACTGCGCAGCAGTCTGTATATTACGCACTACTTGATTTAGTCGAAGGGTGGCACGCCATAAGGAATGGGGCAGAGAATTTGTGTTCTATCAGATCTATCAGAGACAAAGTAGCAACTTGGGTTTCTGAATACTCTGTGCAGAACAATAGCATAGGGTATTTTACAAGCAAATATTGCCAATATATGTCGGTGGAACTTTCCCAGTATGATATATCAGCAACATTGACAGATATATATCGGCATGGCAATGCACTGGTCAAGTTCTAGATACCAGTTGCAGCGTGGAAATACACAAAAAAGACTTCCTGGTTATCACATGCTTTTGGTCACATTTATTACATAATAATCACTTTTTGTTCCTGGAAATGTGGTGCTGAAAAGATACGTAGCTTGTCAAACAATCAGCAAACATCAGTGGTATACCAACTAGACCTCTATTTATGCCAATGTACATATACAGATAAAGTTGATGCTGATAATCAGCTGCAGATCTGTCTGTGGGGCGCTCTCTATCAAGATGATGGTGTAAAAATTATACTTGCAAAATCATTATGGAGAAGAATGATTGAGTAAAGTTGCTCTGATGATTTTGCATCGTGATGTATAAGTGAATTATGAGAAATTAGTATAGGGCTTCTTGCACAGTGAACAACTTCGTCAACTGTTCATACCAATACAGTTGTTTTAGAAATACAATGCTTGACTGGTATTTTATGCAGATAATGTGACAACAATTTCTGAGGCTAGCTGCCACACTTCTCAATATATGTGTATTTCGTCATAAAACTATAGTTTCAGTGAAAACAAACCCATGTTGCTTGGCATGACACTGAAGTAGGCTTAAACCCTATTTAATCCTACCATAACCTAGTACCTGCAAATAGCAGACAATTTAGGCCTAAACTGCAAAACCAAACAATTGCGATTTGAGACTGAGTCTTCTTGCCATGAAGTGAAATGTTACAAAACAGCTCTGCGTATGTCTGGCAGTGTACAAGCTTCTGCCAGCTGTGCTTCCATTGGAGCTGGCACTAGCAGAGTAGCAGATTCCGCAACACATGCGTTCAATGCAATATCAATGTAGATTGCTCAAAATATTAATTTTTCAGGTCATTCCGCAAGCACTATTTGAAATTAACATGGCAGCAGCGTTGTTGTTTTGTAATAATCATATACAACTTTAGAAATGAAATGGGAAGGTGGTGATAGCTCAGTGGTAGAGTGCCTGCCTCTCAATTGGAAGGTTGCATGTTCGAACCATGGCCACTCAGTGAATCACTGTAGCATTCCATAGGAAAGAGTGCTCACCTCAGCTGCCTTGGCAAGAAGCAGATTTTATTAACTAAACTCTGCTTAAGCAAAATTTTCTCCTAGCCTGCCACCTCAGAAGTAATAAGTGTAATGGCCTAAAAAGACATTAATATAACGAATTAAATCAATTTCACAACCTAGCGCTATCAGTATTTCAAAAACAAATCCACCAACACTGAATAACTTCTTGCAACAAAAAACTGCTTACAAAAAGAAAAACTGCTGAAAGCAAAAGCAACCTGCCCATCACCTTGCCTGCATGACTGTTGTTTGTATAATAAATCATCTTCATAATTACACTTTACTCTCATGCTTGGTGTTATAAAGGTATTTTATTGCTTATTTGTAAGGTAGTGTCTATTTTGCCTCTTGAAGCAAAAGCTGTGCTTGGGCTATTTTGCTTTCAGTTGAATACGATTGGTTAAATTATTCTTCAGTCATAGACTGAAATTTTTTTGAAATGATCAAAACATTAAGTCATTGCGATCAAAATGTCTGAAAATACAGGTTAATGAACACTGTTACAATGAGTTTTAATACAACTGTGAGACAAATGACCGAAACATCTCAGTGATCAAAATTTCTCAATGAAAAAATACAGGGTTGAAGTGGTCACATGACAAGTACTATATGCAAAGAGACAAAGGTTAGAGTTTAGCCTAAAGTTCATGCAACACAGACAAGAAGCTGCTGAAAGCTTGCCGGCACTGAAACCTTGACGACACTTGTCCATCAGACTGAGCTGTTACAGATGTCACAGTCAACAAAGCAAGTCATGCGTTCCAAACTTTAACCAGTTGTGTTCAGCTAAAGATAAAATAGCTCTAGTAGGGTCTATTTTGCCTACACGTATTTTTTGAGTAATGCAAAATATCAGTATCGGCATCGGCTATCAGCAGTGAAAAACATTGGTATCCGCCTAAAAACTATCAGTTAAGCACTATTCATAATACAGTAGCACTTTTCCTTCGGCGTAACCCAACTGGGGCTCCAACCAGAGATGATCAGGGAGAAGTGCCAGAGTGGACTCTTGCTGGAGTTTGCACTTTAGGCCAGAGTAGGAGCAGGTGTCAAAATTTTAACTTCAAGTCGGAGCAGGAGTCAACATTAAGGTCTGTCCAGTGTCCAGGAGCCAATCAAAATTGTTGAAGCAGCTTTCAAAATTTTTATAATGATGTTTGTTGTTGTCAAGCAGAATGAAGTGGATTGAAATGTGTTTTCTGACCAACGTCATCATTGGGGCAACCAATTTTTTGACCTAAAAACTTCAATTTTTGACTTAAAACTTACAAATTTTGACTTTATTTTGACCTACCAATTTTCTGCATTTTCAATTGAAATACGGAATGCAAAGCATATTAATACACAATATTAGGAAACAAACCTTCAGTCTGTTGAAATGAAACAGAAAGTAGTTTACAGCAAAATCTGGTATAGCATGTGTTAAAAATGTTTGTCTACTTTCAGTTTCATGAAATGAACCTTGATGATGCTTTGCACTGTGGCAATGTGCTTCCACCATAAAGTCACTTTTCACAAACCAGATTTGCAAAATAATTCACCCTTAGGTGTTGAGGTAAACTCAGAAACATTCATGCAGTATACTTCAAATTTTTTAAGAATTTGGTTGTTTAACCTTAGGCATGATATGTTGGCAAGTACATTAATAACTACAGTAGAGCCAAATCTGAGAATATCATAAAGTTAAAACACTATATATGCATAATGGATCGAGCATTTGCCAAATCAAGTACTGTAAGCCCACGTTTCTTGCATTGCCATGCCTAGTCTACTTAATATTCAATGGTCCAGTTGTGGGCTAAGCAACATTATTATGTCAAAAGTCGCAACAAACCCATTACTATTTCAGAATTGCAACTAAACTTGTAAAAACATATCAAAATATGTTGTAACTTTAATAAAATATCGATAACAAGAAAAAAACTCTGCTGCAAGAAAATTTGTAACTTTAATAAAATATCGATAACAAGAAAAAAACTCTGCAAGAAAATTTTGACCTAACAATAAATTTTGACCTAATGATAAATTTTGACTTCTTTTTGACCCAATAACTTCGGAGTGGTTCATGGTATCAGCGTGAAATTTGGTTTGTGGCCGTTTCACAAACTTTAGAAACGGCAGAAATTTTCTGACCTTATTGGCTTTTGGTTGCCCTAGTCATTTGATTCACTGCAGTGTGACACTGGGTAGGAGTACCAAGCATTTCACCTCTAATGATGGTGTTAGAAGTTAGTGCCTATGCAAAATTGTCTAAATGACAGTGCAGTTCGGCAATTTAAGAACCATGCAGCAGCTATGACAATACGGGGCTGATGATGTGGGCGAAAGCACAAGACAAAAACTATGGTCAACCAAACAAACTGTAAAACTTTAACAGGGTGCCAAAATGACCTACACTATATGCTAGTGATAGGATTTGACATGTTAAAAATAATGTACAATAGTACAGCATACGATTTACCTGCATCACACAGATTTCTAGTCTAGCCCCCACTTGCATAGGCCAATCTATGCTCTCATTTTGGAGATATCTTGATCAAACTTGGCAGTTTGCCCTGCTAGTTGCAACTCAAAGATAACATTATATTGTTTTGCAGCTCTATCGCCTGTGTTAAATTGAAAAGGATCGTTAGTTATGTGAAATGTTGATCTTGCCAATTTATTTAGTAGGATTTGTTTTTATGTTTATGTTAATGGCTGCAGTCATAGTTCAAATTTTTGTCTGAACACAGTTAAAGTAGGAATCAGTATTTATAAAACAGGTGATCAGCTACCGACCTTGAAGAATTAAAATTAGTCTTTTGTAAAGATTAAAAATTAACACTCAATTACAATAATGGTCAAATATCTGGTTATTTAATGAAGCTTATATTAGAGTTTCAACAGTTAACATTTTATAACTTCATGTATTGTAGAACCCATACTATTAGAGATGCATATTTGGAAAGCAGTGTCTATTTTGCCTCATGATGCAAAAGCTGTTTTACAGCAATTTTGCCAGAAGCTGTTCACAATTGCTTGAAACTTGATCATATGACAAGTTCAAAATGCATGAAAGATTTAGAACGTATGACATACTCAGCTTACTGTAACATCTGCAAAGGTCAGTCTGACAGTGACATGCATGGACAAGTGTTGTCATGATTAAGTGCTGGCAAGCTGTTTCTGGCTTTTTGTTTACATTGCATAAAATATAGGCTACACCAGTGCTTCTTAACCTTTTTCTATTTCATTCACCCCTGCCATCAATTGCTGCATTCCCATTCACCCTATTGTGAATGTGTGGCTGATGTGACAATAATCATAAACATCGAATGTTCATTGTGATACCACAGTATTCACTCTTTTCATAAACTATGAAGCTGATAAAGCATGCATGTCCTGATCAATTTCATCCACATAATTACCTTTAACTGTACTTTCATCACAACAGTGTTTTTGCACATCTTTTGCAGACATTCTGCAGGTATTTTCTGAGACAAAAACACATATTAAATATTGGAATCAATACCAAACTGGCATAAAAAATATCACAAATAGACCAACCCTGTACTTTGATTGGTTACGCCTGCACGTCGACTGATAAGCCTACTCTTGTAAGTGTTCAGGTGTTCACTGAAGATTGAGAAAGAAACTTTCGAAAGTACTGAAATTCTAGCAAATAACCTCTGCACAGGAGTAGGCCTTCAGGATGTTAATGCAGAAAGAACAGCAGAGATTCTACCATTCCATTCAATAAAGCACATGGCATCTCTTGGTAAAATCTATCCCCATCACATAATGGACACAGTTGTTTGCAACATAGTATGTTTTTTATAAGTGCAAAGCTAGAATGCTTGAAGTTTGCATTTTATTCACGATTATTGATGTTTTTGAGGATAAAAACAAGACAAATGCATGTTATCAGAGGATACAAAAAATTAGGAATAGAAATTTCATTCACCCTGGTGTGAACCATTCACTCAGTTAAGAAGCACTGAGCTAATGATCTATACCATAACCCTAACATGTTTTCTTTTTCTGTGATGTACATGCCACATGACCACTTCAACCAATCGTCTTTGACTAAACGCAAAATAGCCCAAAATAAGCTAAATAGCTTTTGCATCATGAGGCAAAATCGACACTATCTTTCTTATATGAGTTTCATGGAAGTTTTTGGAGTGTCAGCAAGAGTCGGAGTTGACGTTGTAAAAATTTTAGGAGTCGGAGCAAAAGTCTTTAAGCCAGAAACAGGAATGGAGTCAAAGTCAGAAAATGTGATTCCAGTCATTTGTGGTTCCAACCCAGGCTACCAGCATCCGTGGCACATCTGTCCCACGGTGCCAGTTTCTTGTAATTTTTAAAATGCAGCATCTTTGGAACAACTGAATTTTCTTAGCAAGTTGTGTGTGTGCCAAAACTATGAAAAAGGATGGCCCTTTAAATAAATTTGTTGCCCAATGCAGGGTTAGGGCCACTGAGTTACCCAGTCATTGGTTCCTCACACTTCATACTCGTTGGAGTCTAAAGGACAGTGAGGACCAATATACTGGGCTTAGATTTAGCTGTATAAGCTGCTTGAATAGAGAATTATTTACCCTTAATTATTTACCCTTAGCCTATTTGTTTCTCATACGAAGACTTATTTCCTTGCATGGCTGAAGTGTTTCTGCCTCTGCCTTTCAATGAGACTATTCAATCTATAGGAGCATGGTTAGGTGTGACTATTTTGGGCCAATGTGGCCCAGTTAATGATGGCCAAAGGATATTCCAGTTTCAAAAGTGCAGAACTCCTGAGTCCTTCACTGCAGCCTTAGTGCTGGCTATTGTTTAGCATTATGCTCAGGTCTTAAAATAATTAAAAAATGAAAGTAATGCCGAGAACAAAAATTGTAGAAGCATACCTTGGGTTTGCACAAACAGAATCACATAAAATCCAACAAATCTGCACAGAGCATGCCATGATGTAAGTACATGACTAGGGATGGCCATTTAGGAATACCCTAAACTATCCGAATCCAAAATGCTAATTTAAACTGGGCAATTGGATTCAGTTTAGATCTTCCACAACATCAGCAGTGTACTTGGTTCTACCACATGAAAGTTGATGCGCAGAAACAGACATTTTTTCAGTCCATTCACTTGCATTTTCTCTTGCACTGCGTGAAAACAAGAGCACTACTGCGCATGCACAGACATTTTTTCAGTCCATTCACGTGCGTTTTTCTCTTGCACCATATGGAAACAGCACTAAGTATCCACACATAGACATTTTTTCAGTCTACTCCCTGTGTTTCTGTTACACCACACGGGCAAGTGGAAACTTAGCACTATTGTGCATACACTGACATTTTGCAGTTCACGACTTGGGCTTTTGTGAGACATCAACATGCGCAGTGATTTCTGCAGTTAATTAACTGACTAAATGCATTTGTAAGTCGTTGAGTGCATTGTTTCTTGCATATTTTAAAATCCGTTGTAGTCATTTTGTTAACGTGTCAGCTGGAAAAGTGCCTGGAGAAAGGAAAACTGCGAATGAGCAGTTGCCTTTGCACAAATGGCTTGAAAAAATCTTTGTATAACTTGCCACATCAGCTTCTAAAAGATCTTTTTCCAATGCATAATTAACTACCACCAACCTGTGATCACAGTTAACATGCAAAATTTGTAAAACCTTACTGTATTGCATTTTAGAAGTGGCACATTCCTTCACCGTCATCACAGGGCCCCTTGTGCCGTAGGTGCTCAGCAGTAACGCTGATCAAATATTAGACACTGCCATTGCAAGTTTCTAATGCGAGTGTTTTGGAAAAGGCAACAGCATTTCCATTCTAACATTGTATACAATAATTACGAAACAATCACATCGCTCCACATGCGTGCTACCTGACCCCACTGGTATCTGTAGCTTAAACGTGGAGATATCATGAACTGTAGGATAAGTCCCTTGCTCCTGATACAGTATTTAAAATTCTGAAATCCTTCAGTGTTTAGCAAACCAGCAGTCATCAGTTGAAACATAAATTCGACGTTGTTGCAGGCCCCTGCATTGCATGTTATCTTAAACATGTGCACTGCATGTGTGACGTAACAATTGCCTGTATTGGTCGATGAATGTTTCCCGCACTTGCGGCCGTTATTTTTCTGTTTGCTTTGGATTATACACTGCAGTTGGGAACACATTTATATCTCACAGCTGCCGTGTACGAAGATTTGTAGAATTGAGGAATATAGAAACGCTTGTTAGCATATGGCGTCAGGAAGAGTTTATAATCCCATTGGCATTTGTTATGCATCATTCGGTTAAGGCATTCAACATATGAATCTTATTAATTAATGTAAAAAAACAAAAAGTCAAACAAGTAGCGAAGTTGAAACAGTATACTGTCCACAGCCCAACGTACAGCATATATCTGCATTTTAAACTGTGAAGTGCACTGTGCTCAGTGCTTCAGAAATAAAACAAAAATTTGAAGTTGGTGGACAGTACAGGTACACTTTTTTTTAGTTCTGCAGAGAATTTAACACATCTGGTGCAAAGGTGTCAAACACAGCCGCATGCATCCGGTGGTTGCCCAATGCCATGAAATTAAATTTAAAAGTGCTACTTTTGTGACAAACCTTGCACCAGTATGGACGAGACACGACTAGCTAGACAGCGCCGTGCGGAAGCCGGGAAGTTGAATGCGCGCTGTTGATTTTGGCACGCCAATGAAGGGAGTCATTTTGGCTGCAATTGCTGTGGATAAATGGCACTCAGGTTTCACACCATCTGAGCAGTGCGCTTTGCACTCCTTCAAAGTTAACTATGCGATTTAAGTATACAAATGAAACGAATATTTCCATTCGAAAATCTGTTTTATGTGAATTACCGTTATGCGATCAACCATACCCTTTTCTTATATGGGTAGTTTCAGTTTGGAATTCTGGAATCCTATGCGATGAAGCGGTTTATGTAATCAGCTGGTATGAAATTAGCCGAAGTCGTTTGTAGTTGCGCTAAGCCCCTAGCCAAGTTTGATTGGGTCTAAGGACACCTATAGCCTAGAAAAATGAGTTTTATTCTAAAAAGCATTGTCAACATCTGGCCTTTCCTGTCATAACCGCTTCCATCTGGCAAAAATGCATCACTGTATGAAAATGAACAAATTTGTTGTTCATTGTTGTGAAAATGTATTGTTTGTGTGATAAAATGATAAATTGTTGATTTCCAATGCCGAATTAAGGAAAGGGTGCTGTGTGGGCCTCCTTGGTTTTTGAAAGAATAACATTTTCTTGTTTTTTTTGTAATTCTTAGATGTTTGTTTTTTTGTAGTAGTTCTCAGGTGCAATGCATTGTAGGAAAAAACAATAGGATTTGGTATTCTGGATTCGGTTTAGCTATTCTGGAATAATTCGGGAATAGTGAATTATTCTGAAGTGCTCATCCTTATAAATGACAATTGCATTAAGGTCTGAGAGACTTAGTATGCACCAAAATCTTTTGACAATGTTGTCCACAAATTATTCGTGCTTGTTTTTTTAGTTCATGAGTTCATGGATGCCAAGAGATATGGATGGAAGGAAAAGGGCATATCCACTCACTGTGCTTGTGGAGAGACAAAATCTATGGGCCACAGCCTAATATGTAAACTGCGCAGTAACACTTCAATGAGGCACAACTTAGTGAGAGACTGAGGCACAGGTAATAATGAGAGGTCTGTAGAGATGTTTAGATAGAACCCACACTTCTGTTAATTACTGAAAACGAATTTGAGAAAGTCAGTATCATTGAAAATGCAAGGCTGGATATTTCTGCAAAAGGACTGTGGAATGGCTGTGAGAAAACATTCTTTAACATAAGGATCGCTCATTCTACCTTACAGTCTTATTCTGGTAAATCCCTTTTGCAGATCTACCAACAACATGAAAAAGGATAAATACTGTACAACCAAACAGTGATTGACATTGAGAGTCCTCATTCCAGTGTTGCCAACCTTGCAGATTTTCCATGCATTTGGACTGCTTTTTTTGTGGAGTTGCAGTTTTTTTGAAGACTTGTGGGTTGCTTGTTTTTGGGCTTGTTTTAAATGAAATCTGCTTGTTTTTTAAGCTTGCTGTTTACAGATTTCTGTTTTGTGGATTGCTTTTTTTCAAATTTTATGGCACTTTTTCAGTTTCAATTTACTAATAAAGGCAATTTGGGCATTTTTTACGAAAATATGCTCATTCTGGGCTTGTTTTTTGTCAGATGTGCCTCCCTGTATTTCTATTTAATTTTCCTGCCAATTTTTTATTTCGTTGAACTTTCTTACTAAAGGCATGTTGGGCTTGTTTTTCAGTTAAATTACCTATTTTGGTTGTTTTTCAAATTTACTTGCTTATTTTTGCAAAATAACCTAGCATCACTGCCTCATTCAATCCCTTGTTTTCACAAGTGGTCGGATGGCACCAGAATGTGTCAAGGTAAACAAAAGACTAGCCAAAAAATAGCTGAAAAGCTCAAGGAGCCTTAGACATCTATCTTTACCTACATTAGAACAAAGCATTATTTATTTTGTGCTGTAAGGAGCACTCTCGCTGCATGATGGGGCTTTCACAGCAGATAGACTGATGTTCACTTCCAAGATCTCATGAACATTGACTTCAGTCTAATTCCAAGGCTAATTAACTCGTTAAAGCTAAATTCTGGAAAATTACATAGGTGTCAAGTCTCCAATATAACTTGTGTGGATAGGTGGGATATGTCATGGCAATACAAATGAATTATTATCATTATTGTTCCTAGACCCATATACTTCCCTCATTAACTAACCATGTTTGTTTTTCATGTACCCAACATTTATTGGACTACTTTTTACTGTTAAACATTTTTTAATCTGTTTCCACTCTTTTCTCTTCAATATCATTTGGGCATGCTTTCTGCCCTGTGGGACATACTTGTAACTGTGGTACTGCATAATGGTCAATTGGTAACTATGTTGATTTTTCATGATCTGTGTTGATAAAAATTATTTTCTGCGTTTGCTTAATGTCCCTGATTTGTAATGTCATGGCTGCTTCATGGCTTTCTGCTCTATAAACTCCATTGTAACTTACTTCTCTCACCTATGTGCATGAATTGCTTATTCATCTGTGTTGGCAGTGTTTAAACAACCATATTCGGTTTTCGCTTTGGAAGATAAAAAACCTATAAAGCAAAATTGCTGATCTCCGCGAAATATTTGACTAATATGTCAGTTGCTTCTTAGCATAAGGATTATGCTACAATTATTTTTCTATAGCCTTAAGCCCAAACTCTAAACCCCTAACCTAATCCAAAACCCTAAATCTAAATGCACGTCTGGTTTCTATAATATTTTTAGCTAAGTACATCAAAAGCGCTCCCAAGAAATGTTTTCTTACTAATGTTATAACATGAAAAGTAGCACCTCTATTAGTAAAGCCAAAGTAACCATGGTGAGAGCTGAACCAACAACCCATTACGCAGCAAGAACAGACAATACCCACTCGATCAAGATTATTCTGCTACTGTCACAAACTCAGCATTACATGTAACACAAAGCTGGACACGGTTTTCAAAATGGGATACGTTTTTTAGGCCCTAAAATACAAAAACCAGATGTGGTTTAGAAACTACCATTTGCATATCCCTCCATTGGTCATGCACTACTTGCCCAACATCATCTGCGTCTTTGTGTTTTTTCTTTATTGACTCATTTTGTTAATGGTTTTTGCTTTTGATTGTTTGGACTACCTTGATTAGAAGTTAAAAACTTTCTGCAAGAGAAAACCATTGATGCCTTGGATTGATCAAATGTACAAGAAATAGACCAAATTTAAACCCGACTAAAAATTTACGCCAAGTGATGAAATACAAACTAGCAAATCAGCATCCAAACAGCATACTGAAGAAACACTGAAGAATGTAGTAAAAGTTGGGCAGACTCAAATTACCTCATAGTACTACTGCAATCGTTTGATACTAAGACAACATGCTTAGCAGAATGGCTGCAGTGGTAGAAAAGGGAGGTCATACAAAATATTGAACACTTTTGGTAAGCTGTTTCTATACTTGCCTATTCAACCTCATTTGGGGTTGCTGTTATGTGCCCAGTGGGATATACATGCAACTGTAGTACTCCATTATGATTTATGGGCAATTGTACTGTATTGCTTCTTCATGATTTGTATGGATAAGATGAACATTCTTTGCCTCTGTTACATGGCTTTGTTTTGCCATGTCATGGTTGGTGTAGTGCATTCTGCCTCATAACCTCTATTGTCACTTGTTTCTCTCACATGTATGCATGCCTCACCTGGTCATCTGTATACTGTACCTCAACCATTCACCCATATGCTTGTCCAGATCCGAGGGTTCCCACACATTTAAAAAAATCATTTTCCATACTTTTTCAACACCTATTCAATACTAAATTTTAAAAATCCAATACCATTACTTCTCTTCTTTTTTTGAAATTCTTAATCATGAAACTCAATTTCACACATTGCATACACTGCATAAATAATGAAGTGCTTCGCCTTCAGCAAAATTCTGCTCAGATACTTCTGATTTCTTTTCTATTTAGAATTTCCATACTTTTTCAATACCTAATGTACATTTTGGTCAAAGTCAGTACTTTTTCAAGGTCTTGAAAACCAATTTTGAAATTCAATACGTTTCAGTACTGCGTGGGAACCTTGATATCATCTGCGTCATATAAATGATTGCTATGAATATGATTAAAATTGCCTTCAATTTGTTTCTGTCTTCAATTTCTTTGTCTTGCCTTTGATTGCTTTCTGTTCTTATTTTGGTCTGTTTTTTTTCATGATCGTACATTTTCTGTATTTTTTTAACGCTGACCCTGATTTTTTTGTTGTTATACTAGATGGCACTCATAGTTCTGACACAATTTTGAATATAAATTTCCAGACCTTTTCCAGACTTTGTGTTGCAATACATTACATTTTTGAAAATGAAGCAGAAAACAATATTTAAAAATTTTGGAAATATCAGTTATTGGCACATGAATGGCCGATTCATCGGTACCAGCCCCAAAAAAGCCATATTGGTCAATCTCTAATACAAACACTATAATTGTGCTAAGAAAAAACGATTCAAACTATACTAGTTAAGAACTGGCAAAGAAGCTTTGATATCACCTAGCATTGGAAAGTCTACCTCAAACCAATCCGTTATCAGTTAAGCTTCAAAATTGTGAGGTGGTCAACATGAAAATAAACAACCTGCTCATCTGTACATGCATTAACTCTTCACCCATTGCTACCCACCATCATCTGTGCTATGTTAATGATTGTTATGTATATATATGAATTGACATTTATGTTCCTGCAATATACATTGTTCAATTGAAATGGCATGGGAATTTTGCTCATGTTTGCAATAGCCTCCCTTCATTTGCTGTTTTTAACTTTGGGGTGTGTTGCTTGCATTTTTAATTTTTTGATTGCATCTGGCGTTTGGCATAATGTCTCTCATTTTTTATTATTTTTCTTTTTTTCTTACCATTCATTCAAATTTGTGTTTTTTGTTAGTTCCATCTTAACAGTTTAAGATTGTCATTTTTACCAAGTAGCCTGCAGTAAGCTAGCCGGTCATCTACAACACAGCCTAAACGAAAGCAGCACTAGGCTATAACCGATTACGCTCACCCGCCAGAAGTAAATTCCATAAGAACAATTGCAATGACCATAGCTAACGTGCACATGTGCAAATTACGCACCCATAATTGTGCAATAATGACACGGCATTTCTGATGCAATCATAAACAATGTGCTTTTAAGTTGCGTTGTTGGAAACACTGCTTTTGCTGGTTGTGTTAACAAATGGACAACAGCAAATGTAATGTGACAATAAATACTGACTACCACGCTGCTATCAGACTATTCACCACTTCAATGTATTTGTGAAATGCTATAGTACTTCTGTAACTTGTGTGCCACATCCACAAATCAGCGCGTTGCATCAGCTTAGATTGTGAGATAGCAATTATCATCAACATGCCTCATGGAAAATGTTGATTAAGTTAACCCATGAACAAGATATATTAGCTTGCGTACAGTATAAATTAACATGTTTATAGCCTAATACATTAAGTTAAGAAAAGTAGAATCCTTTTAAGATGTTACGTGCAACTGCTTCACAGCGACAGTTGTCTTCACTAATGAGTAGCAACTACATTTGCAATTATATTCATAACATCACAAAAGTTGCTTAACATAACGCAATTCATTTTTCATGCAAGATTGTAACAAATTAATCTGGGCTAAACTACACACTGATTGGACTTCTGCACCTTGAGTTACAGTCAAACTTTTCGTGCTGTAAAAATTAGTAGAGGTACAACCAGAGTTTATTCGTACACAACAACACCTGCACGTGGTAGCACGGTTTAGACAATAAGCTTCAAGCATTGCAAAACTCCCTGATGACGTTTTGTTTTGGCTGCAATGGCTGATGCATAAGGTTCATCTTGTCTGCTTGTTTATGAAAACGCACCTGCTAGCATTGCTGTAGCCTGTAAGATAATTGTTGACTTGCTTCATTGTGCTTTCTTGCGCAAGTTGTCTGAATGCGTGAGTGATGTAACAGCATTTTGTCAAGACCTACTGAGGTTGATAAAATCGGCTGTTTTGGCTGATACCGATATGTCGGTAAAACATATCAGTAAAACCGACACATCGGTTGATCTCTAATTTTTTGCAACTAGTATGGTACAAGCAGTTGTTGCAGACTACACAATAGTTATTTGTACTTGGTCTTTTCCAATGAAAATTTCCATGAATGTTCTTTATACCTACATGCATTAGCCATGAAAACTTCTAGAGATCGACCAACATGGCTTTTTTGGGACTGATGCTGATATATCGGCCATTCACGGACCGATAGTCAATATTTGCAAAATTTTTAAATCTTGTTTTCTGCTTCATTATCAAATATATTATGTATTGTATGTCTTACCTTTTTTTCAAAAACTTCAAAAATCAGGATTTATGAGTTAAAATGTAAGTTGTAGCAATTTCAATATTTTGCTATGATTTTTATTTAATCTGATTAATGATGATGCTTTTGTTTCGGCTACGACAGCCGATGCATGCTCCATAGTCAATGCGTGCTCCTTGTCTGCTTGATTATGAAAACGCAACTGCTAGCGTTGCTGGACAACTGTCTTGACTTGTTTTGTTGTGCTTTGAGCAAGTTGTGCGTTTCGCCAACACTTACTAAGGCCGATAAAATCGGCTGTTTTGGCTGATACTGACATATCGGTGAAACTCAAATATCGGCCCGATACATGGAAAACTTGGCAAAAATCTTAGTGAAATGTTTGTTGCATTGGCATAACTGAAGGGGGCAGAGGAGCGAATTTTCACCCTGGCAAGCTTTATGTAAAAACCATCCCCCCACTTAGCTCATATTTCAGTTTTAGTATTCTTTTAGTTTTCAGTAGGTTGTGTTTTTTTGTTTTTTCTGAGTATTTTCTGTTGATTTATGGTTTTAGTATACCCATCCACATGATGGATTCACCATCATTTCTCAAGCTTTTTTCTGAGTGTTGGCTAATAGCAGGCCCCTACAGTGGCCAGTGGGCTTCTTTCAACTAAGTTTTCTCCTTGGTTCAAACCACTGGATAAGTCATTGGTTTGTTGACTGCATCAACATCTCTCAGTAAAAAATTAGGTGGTTTTTCTTTTTCTTCTGTGCTTGGTCAGTCCAGACAGATTGGCAATTTTTTGGCAGTGGCTACAGAACCACCCAGGTATCTTTAACACTTTGAGAGCTGGCATATGATATATTCGTACTTCGATTTCAGCCTAAAAACAGCAGCTTTTGGTTGCTTTACCAACGTCATAGCTCCTCCGCCGATTGCGCTAGAGAGCTGTTCAAGGGCTCAAACAGATCGGCCAGTCTTCTAGTCTGCACTCAAAAAAATTTTTTGGTTGGGGGTTGCGGATTTTTTGTGAGTGGTGTCATAAGTAGTTTTGGGGTCATTTTAGCTCATGTTGCCTGGCCTAGGGCTCAACCGCTAGGCCAAAGTGTTTCGCATAAGTTTTTATTGGAAACTAGGCTTGAGTCCGAGTCTTTTGAGCCCTTGATCGACTTTCTAACGTTTCTGGGTCAAAAGTTATGATCTAAAATGAACAAATTAATTAATTATCTAATTAGCTAATTAGTTAAATATTTTTACTACTTTAGACCATAACTTTTGAACCCGAAACCCCAGCAGGTCATCCAAAGTATCAAATGACTCGGATTGTAGCCTAGTTTCCAATGAAAACTTCAGTGAAATATTTCCATCTAACGGTTGGCGCCCAGGGCCAGGTAAAAGTGGGCCAAGGTGGCCTAAAAGTCTTCCATTTATGACGTCACTCACAAAAAACTCACATCCCCCAAGCAAAAAATTTTTTTTCAAGTGCAGACAAGACTTGCTGCTTCTTTTGACACTTTGACCAGGTCTGTAGCACTTACCGGACCGGAGAAATTCTCGCACAAAGCCACGTGCGTTTCGGTGTTTTTTTTTGGAAATCCCCAAAAGCAGCCGGACGCCAAAGTGTTACATTTGAAATCTTATTTGACCACCTTTTGCAACATGACAGTAACGCACGACAAGAATGCAGTAGACTTGGTAGAAACACATAAATGCAAAAGATAAACCTAAAATGTAACGCTAAGCTAACACTTATCCCTAAAGCGAAAGTTTGGAAACTTTTAATAAAGGCAGTGGCTATAGATATGCCTGTGGATCTTAAAAGTTTGAAAATTCATTAATATGCCATCTGTGACGTAACAGTAGCACACGATGAGAATGCAGTAGGCTTGGTAGAACCGCAGTAAATGTAAAAGACAAACCCTAAAGCTAACCCTAACCGTAGACCTAACCTAACCCTAACATAATGCTAACCTAACCCACAAAGGTAACACGTAGGCCTGAAAAAAATTAACAAAAAAAAGTAAAGTCAGCAAGGTGAGAGTCGAACGAAAAAGCATTGGCATAGCAGCCCTAATGCATAACCGCTACACTACCAGACCCACGCCATTTGAATGACAAACTGACCCTTTTATTTTAGGCAGTGTCTAGCCGTACGGCACCGTATGGCTAGCTTCTGCGGCTAACCGTACGGCACTCTGAACAGCTAACCCTAACACTAACCCTAACACGCTTCAGCGCAAAGATGCTCTTCACCGCTC